>Ga0315541_1000487_pt1 | contig 42123 bp, 41 predicted proteins | sample SalMarSW160190MG_FD_203095 | JGI IMG/M metagenome (GOLD analysis project Ga0315541, IMG submission 203095) | Salt marsh sediment microbial communities from the Plum Island Ecosystem LTER, Massachusetts, United States - Salt Marsh Sediment SW1601-190 ...
TTGTCCCAGGCAAATTTTCTTTGCTCAAGACAAAGGTTATAGAGGATACGGCAAAGTTCAAGAGTCCGAGAAGCTTTTTGTACGATTTCTCTATTGCCTTTGATATAATATTTAAAGCTCTTTTTCATTTTTTGCTCTGATTCTCAATATATTAAGGTCAAGGCAATTCATCCCCACGAATAAACTCGGGGGTTTTCTTGCGTGAAAAACAGTTACGCCTATCACCTTGCCTTTTACATAACGCACAACGATGTCGTCATTGGTAAGTCCGCTATTATCAGCATGGCTGGGCTTTTTAAAATTAACATAAAGCACATCCGCCTCCCTGTCATAACTGGACCATATTCGATTAAAAGGCATACTTAAGAATTCGGGAACGACTCGGAGCACTTGTTCTACTTCCTTTTCCACAATTTAGCTCCTTTTCGGTTATTTTTCTCCAGTTGAATCGAACTCATGCAGAGGAACTACTACAAATTTCTTCCTGGCCCATCTCTCAGCTTTTTTCATAATTACCGAATCATCTGATAGATTTTCTAATATCTCTGAAGTGAGAATAACTGCATCAAAAGATTCTTGGCTAAATCTCATCTTTCTAATATCTTCGGCTGACACATACTGATGCAAAATTTCCCTTTTTTTAACCCCCTCTTCCGAGGTAAAGGTTTCACTCTTAATTAAATAGGGTAATGACCGAAATTTGATGAGAAAATCCTTTCCCCAATGGAGAAATAGGACTTTTTCACAATCTTGCAGTTTTTTCTCCAGATATTCAGGATGGTCAAACATAGTTGGATATATCTTTCTATAGAGCGGCCTTAAAATTTTCTGAACAAATAAGGGGAGAATGCATCTACCCCACCAGAGCTTTCCGCAAGAGGTAAAGACACGGGGAGAGCTAGCTCGATGCTTGATCCACACCTTTCGGTGAGCCCTTAAAAGGCCCCCGGGATCTAGACCGGGCCAGACATTCCGGGAATCATGATGAATAAAGGCCGGGATTACATAGGCCTTCAGTCCATGTTCCCTTACCGTCAAGCAATAATCCACTCCATAAGCATGCCAGCCTGGGAGAGTCTCATCGAATTGAAACCTATCAAAAATTTCCCTGGGGACTATCAAAAGAGACTCATCCAGGCTCTGTACTTCTTCTGGTTGGGCAGGAGGCCTACCCAAAAGACAACCTCTATCCTTTATAAATCCCACTATTTTGCCATCCTCACTCGCTCCGGAACATCCGGCCACCCCGAGAGACGCAACATTGTCTAAGATGTTCTCCACATCCTCCAGCCAGAACCTGCTGTAGAGCACCACATCCTGATGAACAAACATCAGGTACTTACCTTCCGCTTTGTTGGCACCATGATTGAGTGCCTTACAGGCTGACTTGAATTGTCCCCCGGTGTTATCTACTCTGATTAGCTCAAATTTAGCCGTTTGGTTAGCGAGACTCCTCAATAGATGCTGCCTGAGGCTTTCTTGATTATTATAGACACACACTACAGAGACCATTTTGCCCTGACATCTCTCTTTTATTGAGACAAAACTAATTGATAAACACCGTTTATCTTTTGAGCATTAGTGGTGAAATTATACCGCTCGGTAACTCTCTCTCTTCCTCTTTCCCCCAATTTTTCCCTCAAATCCTTATTGAGGCAGAGCTTCCTCATTTTTAGGTAGAGGTCACAAAAATCGCCCGGATTGCATAATAGCCCTGCATCGCCAGCCACCTCCGGAATCGAGCCGCTGCGGGTAGAAACAACCGCACAGCCAGAAGCCATACCCTCCATTAGTACCATGCCCAGTTGTTCCTGCCACCATTTAATAGAAACGCTGGGAAGAACAAGTATATCGGTCGTATTGTAGACATCCCCCATCTTTTCGTAGGGATAGAATCCATAAAAAATGGTATCTTTTTCCAGATCGAGTCGGCCTGCCAGCTCTAGTAATCTACTTTTTTTTTCTCCTTCTCCAAAAAATGCTAATTTTACCTTGATATCAAGAGATCTTATCTTTGGGTCCAAGGTTAGCTTTTTGAAGGCATAGAGGAGAAATTCGACTCCTTTAGAATAGGATAATCTGCCACAGAATGATATAAGTAAATCCTTATGGTCTAAGCCACAATAATCCAGTAATTTCTCACTTTTTCCCCGCGGTTTAAAGCGCTCAACGTCGACCCCAACCGGAGCCACCGTTATTTTATGGGGAGCAACTCCTTCCAGAAGCAGGGTTTCCCTTGCTCTTTCAGACATGGCAATAAAGTGATCAGCCCTGTCCAATACCGTATATTTGATGCGCCGAGCTAACCTATTGTGTTCGAACAAAAAGGGGATATTCTCCCATTGGGTGACTACCAGTCTAAAGTGGTACTTATCCTTCGCTTTTGCCGCTTGATAGGAGTAATAGTAGCTAGGGTCCGCCGTGTGGATAAGATCGAACCCCTCCAGTTCTTTAATTAAACCAAAGGTTAGTTGCTTGATCCCAATTAACCCCTCCAGAACAAATCTTACAGGTCTTCGCATCTTCTGGGGAATTAGATACCGTATAAAATCCTCACTGCATAATAGTCTCCTATTGGGCAAATTAATACCATTGATCTGGTGCTGGGGAAAGAGAGAGGAAAAGGTTTTTATCTCAAGACTTGACAACTGATTAAGCTTTTCATAGGTCTGCATCTCGTATTTATTCAAGTTTGCTCCTCTTAGGATGGCTACCTTCCCTCCAGGCATTTTCCTACTAGACTCCAGCTATTGCTTGCCTTTACCTCTTGGCCAGGATTTCTTCTTTCAACCGGGCCATTTCTCCGAAGGTTACGCCTTTTAGTAATATAATAAGGATTGAATAGGTAAGAATACCCAGGGATATTGATAAGCCTAGATTCAAATTTCTCGCATAATATACCACCAGGCCCATAAGAGCTGCCGCCACCAAAGGTTTTAGGGAATAACTCATAATTTGCATTCTGCTCATCACCTGGAAATAAGAGAGCAAATAGGCTGAAAAGACCAACTCACTGATAACTGTGGCCACCGCCGCCCCCTTAAGGCTAAAATAGGGGATTAAGACTATGTTTAAACCAATATTGCTAAGAGCTCCCAGGCCCACTCCCCACATGAATCTTTTCTCCAAATTACAGGCAAGAAATGACTGCTCGTAGATACACCTTATGCAGATTATCACCACACTCCAGATCAATATCTGAAAACCGATTATTCCCGGGTTAAACTTCTCCCCATAAAAAAAACCCATAATTGGCCTGGCCAGTATAGTTCCCCCAATTCCCACCGGTAAGGCCACGGTACTCAAGAGCCTGGTTGCCAAAGAGATCAGAGTCCTTAATTTTTCTTGCGATTCCTTATAATACCTCGACATCAGAGGAAATACTGCATTTACAAAAATGGGAATGAATCCCCAGATGAGCAATATTAACTTATAGGCTGCACTGTACCATCCCACCACCTTGTCCCCTTTGATAAACCCCAGCATCACCACATCAAAGTTATAATATATCTGGATCATTATTGCTGCAGCACCCATGGGTAGAGCCCGCCGCATCAAGCTCTTCCAGAAAGAGAAATTAAATCTCAATCTTAGTTTACCGAATCGCCTGACAAAGACGAAAATAAGGAAGCCGGTTCCCACCAGATTTCCCGCCAGCCACAAATAAGGAATGAGTAATAGCTCTTTAGAGCTTCGGACCAAAAGAAATATGAGAACTCCGTACAGAAGTTTATCTAATACTCTGGCTATTCCCATAAACTGCATCTTTTCTATACCTTGAAAGAGCCACTCTGTCAATAAAGCAGAAGAAAATAAGGTCAGGCCGTAAACGACAATTAAATATTTCACTTCATAGGACTGGCGAATAAAAGTGACCAGAACCAAAAGTGAACAAAAAGAAAATAGCGCCAGCATCAGTCTTAAGGTAACTATATTGCTGGCGTAGTTATCGATATTATCCTTATCCCGGGCAACTTCCCGTATTCCCAGAATGGTCAACCCCAGGTTAACCGGTAATAGAAAATAGGCAACCACTGCTTGAGCAAAGCCTATCTTGCCAAAGTTGGCAGGGGCTAGAATCCTGGCTAGATATACAATAACCAGAAAGGTAATACATCGAAGAATCACCTCGGCAAAGGAAACGGACAAAAAATTTCTTGCCACTCTTCTTATTGTGCCCATTGATCAACTTTTCTCTTTCCTTATCTCTTCAAGACTACTCTTAAAAGCGATATTACCAGAATCAGATAGACGGAAAAGTAAAAAATAAAAAACGGTTTATCTTCTAAAAATGCTCTCAGTATCCTTATCCTCAGATATGAAGGCAGTTGTCTCATCTGAAGATCGTCAACCCACAGACTCCCCTCCCCTAATCTTTTGGCTAACATTGCTTTGACTGCGGTGGTACCTGTCGGAGTATAAATCGCAGCTTCATTTTCTCGCCAGGAAAAGGAAGCAACCAGAGTGCGCTCTTCTTTCTTAATGACGTTACCCCCACCATCCATACACACAAGACCGATAACGGTATTTTGATAATCAACCTCTCTAGCCGTGGTAATATCTGATCTGAGGTGGACCCTCAGAGTCAAAAAACTTTTAGGCCTGGCGGGAATCGTCTGCCAGAGCCAATGCCAGGGCACAGTTCCCTGCATGCAATTCTTTCCTTGATGGGGCTCCTTGGTATCGACAGACCATCCAGACATACTACCCCAAAACTCGGGATTGCCTGAGGGAGCAAGAGTCTCAAAATCCGGGTTGAGGAATAAATTTTCTGAGAGGGGTCTCAACTCAATCCCGTCGAACCAAACACTTCCCTCTCCCAGTCTTTTGCCCAGCTTAACCCAGATCTTTTCCGTTTTTGCCGGAGCCAGGATCACTCGTCCGTATAGTCTCCAGGAAGAGACAGCGTAAATGGCACCAGAGTCTTCTTTGATGACCTTACCTTTCTTATCCAGGTAATCCAGCCACAGGAAGGCATTTTGGTAGTCGGTTTTCTTCTCCACCCTGATATCTGATTTGACATAGGCGGTGAAGGAATAATAATGCTCTGGCTTAGCCGAAATTTCCTGTGAGAGCCAGCTCCAGGCTTTGCTTGTCCGCATGCAATTTTTTTCCCCATAGGGCTCCTCGATATCAACTGACCATCCAGGTCCCCTGCTCCAGAACTTTGGTTCATTTGGTCCCTCCAGATTCTCAAAATTCGGGTTAAGCAATAAATTTTCTGAATCACTCTGGGCTACCTCGGCACCTCCAGTAAAACTACAGACCAAAGTTATTAAAATTGCCATAGTCATGACCCACAGACTGATTTTTTCTTTTTTCATCTCAACTCCTCTTTTTGATGGAGAAAAATTCTCTCAGGATTCAAGACAAGCCTCACTTCCTTCGGCAAAAAGTTCAAGGTTTCATGGCTTAACCCAACAAACTCAATGAACTCAATAAACTCAACAAACTCAATGAACCCAATAAACTCAATTATCGTACCAGATTTTCAGAAGCTCGGCAAGAAAATTCTACTAGAACTTATAGCTCACTCCCACAAGGTTCAAACTCAATGAACCCAACAAACTCAATAACGGATCTTATAGAGTATGAAGGGGTACCGTTGATAAAGAATTTTGAGATGTTTCGGTATAAGCTCTTCTAAAAAGCTGGTGTACCCACTTACGCCTATATCCTCATGATAGGTATTAAGAACCAGATGAGTGACCCCGGCTTTTTTACACTTGGTCAGTAATTCTGCACTACTTCTCAATGCAGGAAACCGGCGACCCAGAGTCCCGAGAACTATGGTCGTCACCGGACGCGAGCAGTAAAATGTCCGTACCTCGTTCATGATAAACAATTTATCCCTGAGCGATAAATTCTCATTTATATATTTAAAAAAACGGTAAGTTTCATCATTTCTGAAAATATACTCTTCCTGCGAGGTGAGTCCAGCAAAAACCTCGGCTCGTTGAGAGATTTTTTTCAGGCCCTCAGGAGCCAAATAAAAGATTTGAAAAATGAGTGCCAAAATCAAAAGAGTAAATAAAGTATTTCTGAAAAATTTATTGAAGTTGGAAACCTTGTCTATTATATAGGCTACCATAATGCTGAGCACGGGGAAAATCGGTATCAGTCCCCGTTTGTAAGGCATACTCCAGCCCCAGAAAATGAGATATACGGCCGCGTAACCTAGGAGGAACTTTATTACTTTATGGTTCCTCACCCGGGGGAAAATGAGTAAAGGTAAAAAAGCTAAGAAAAATAATCCAATCTCACCGGGATCGCGAAACTTTTCGCTATGCATGCTCACGTTCCAGAAAAGAGAAGGATAACTTCCTAGATGATCGAGTCCGAAATTAAGAATTCCTTTGGTTCCTGCCATGGCAAAAGCTTCATGTCGACTCAACCCCTTCAACATAAAAGACAAGAAATCAAAAATTGAATACCCGCTAATGATGAAGGCTCTCAAGTACCAGAAACAACCAGCCACTCCCGCCAGAGCAACAAACAAAATAAAGTTTCTGGCCACTATCAAAGATTTTTCCTTCTTTGACAAAAAACCATTAACCAGGACAGCTACCGCTAGGATGCCCACTGATAGAAACCCGGTGTATTTAGAGCCCAAAGCCAAGCCGCTCATTACGGCTGAGATGATCAGCCATCCCCTCCTGTTTGAGACAACCCAGTTGATGAGGGCATAAAAAGCCAGAAAACCATAAAAAGTAAATCCTAGATCAATATAAGCAGTGGTAAATTGCCAACTTACAACGGGTATGGTAGAAAAGATAGCCGCCGCCGCCAGGGCAACGCGGCGAGAAAAATATTTTTTCCCTAAAGTATAAATTCCTATGGTCGTCAGGATACCAAAACCAAAATGAATGAGCTTTGCCAAGATGGCATCCTTAATAGTCAAAGCCATGGCATATAGGATGCCTACGTTAAATGGCAAAAGATTAGCACCAATATTAGCACGAGGAACACTGGCAAGACGATGAAGATGTACCCACTCTTTGGCTATGGGAAGATAAGCACTTAGACCATCATAATCAGAGGGAAGTACCGAGGCTCCAAAAAGACCAAAGATTACCTGGATGGCTAGAAGAAAAACTAGCACAATCTCAATTGGGGAGATCCTCAGACCAGCAAAATTTTTTAATCTGGTCTTTGCTGTCCGAACAATTTCTTCGATTTCCCTATAACTTAAGAGGAAAAGTGCAGGGAACAAAAGGTTGACCACCCATCTATTAAGGAGCCCGATTAAACCCAGTCCAATGAGTAGATGGGTAAAAATGGCCAGTCCCACACCGAGGCTAAAAAGAAAGGACTCTAAAAACGAGTCAATTTCAAATTTTAGCCATCTACAAACTTTTTTCCCTAAGGCAGCACTGACCAGAAGAAAAAGTAAAAGAAGAAAAATCCTAAAAAATATGTTGCCCAGACTTTCCCAGCGTATTTGTCTCGACCAAAAGTAAAGATAACTGCCGAAGATAAAAATTATCCAACTGACTAAAAGGAGCCATTTGACTTTCCACCAGTCCCTCTTGACCATGATAATGCCTTTATCTACGGCTGAGGATAGCCTGATTACTGATTTTGCTTTTCTTTATAATTCCTGTGTTGCTCGTTAATGCGACTATCAAGAATTGCCTGTCTTTGAACAAGTTCTTTTACCTGAGTGGTAAGAGTTGAGATCTTTACCGAAAAATACAGATTGATCAGTATGAGAAAAAAACCCCCGAACAAGAAAATGGTGGAGGCAGGCAGAGCAATGCCTAACAACCGGCTTATGAAAAGGAGCAAGCCATGCCAGATAGCTAGAACAAAAATAACCACCCCGGTCAGCATCCACAGCCACGAGTATTCCTCCCTCAGTTTTCTCCTCCTCACCAATTCAAAGATGAGGATAACCAATCCTACGCTTAATAAAATAGCCAAAATCTTTTGTCGCAGAGGCATCTTTGATTCCCCCTTGTAAACTTAGCTACTATTTGTAAAACCGCATTTTCAAGAAACATCTCGGCGATAAGTCCGAATAGTTACCTTTTTTCCCTCTAAAAAACAATCATCTCTGAATCTTTTAACTCAACAAACCCAACAAACTCATTTCCCCGGTTTTTCCCGCAGCAAAGTGACTATAGTTGAAAGAAGCACCTTAAAGCCATAATAGAGTAAGCGATGTCCACCAATTACCGAATTTCCCGTAGAGTTCTGGTGCATAGCAACTGGTACTTCCTTAATGTGAAACCCGGCAAAATGTGCCAGGACAATGACATCGGCATCTTGATAGTCAGAAGGATAATCAATGCTGGCAAAGAAATCTACCACCCCCCGCCTGAGCGCTCTGAATCCAGAAGTAGAATCGGTGATTCTCTGTCCAATAATTAGAGAAGTTAAGCCTCCAAAAATGGCCATTCCCATCCTTCTGATCCAGGGCGGCTTGTATCCTTTTACTCCCAGGAAACGAGAACCAATCACCACATCAGCGCAGCTACTTTGTAGAGCAGCCAACAAATCATTGATATATTGAGGCTCATGCTGGCCATCGGCATCCAGTTGAACTACATACTCATAGGAATACCTTAAAGCATACTTAAAGCCAGTCTGCGCAGCGGCACCGGGACCTAGATTTATAGAATGAGAGAGCACCGTGGCTCCCGCATCCCGGGCTACCCGGGAGGTCGCATCAGTAGAGCCATCATCAACAACCACTATGTCAACGCCGGGGAGCGAGGATCGAGTCTTCTTAATAACCACCCCGATATCTTTTTCTTCATTGTAGGCCGGAATGACAACCAAAATCTCGGATTTCTTCCTCATAATATTGGCTCTTCTCTAATAAGCTCCTCTTCCACTTAATACTGCAGGAATTGTCTTCCATAGAATCTTGAAATCGAGCCAAAGAGACCAGTTGTCAATGTAGGCAAGGTCCAGTTCCATCCACTTCTCGAAACTCAACTCACTCCTCCCGCTTACCTGCCAGAGACAGGTCATCCCGGGCTTTACCGAAAGTCGCCTCCTCTGCCAGATATCATACTTTTCAATCTCCGAAGGTATGGGCGGACGTGGGCCCACCAGGCTCATCTCGCCCTTAAGAACATTGATTAACTGAGGAAGTTCATCAAGAGTGCTTTTACGGAGAATTCTTCCAAATTTAGTCAGGCGTGGATCAGAACGAATCTTGAATACCGGACCAGTAGTCTCACTCAAGTCTTTAATCTGCTCCTGCATCTCTTCAGCACTCTCAACCATGGAGCGGAACTTATACAGAGTAAACCTCCTTCCATTTAGACCACACCGTTGCTGGCGGAAAAGAATGGGACCGGGAGAGGAAAATTTTATTCCCAGCGAAATTACCAAAAAAAGTGGGGAAAGAATAATCAGGAGAAGGAAGGAGGCTACACGGTCAAACATTTCTTTCAAAAGCATGGCCCATCCCCACTCCGGAGTAGTGGAGAAGGAAAGTGCGGGAATGCCAAATAAATCGCTCGCTTCTATCCTTACACTGCCGGAGTGGCTAAATTCAGCCAATATATCGGAGGATACCCCTACCTCCTCACAAGCTCTCAAGAGTTCAGGAAGGCGATCCCAGAATTTAAAAGGGAGGCTGAACACCACCTGATCAACCACGTGGCTGTGCAGAAATTCTTGAAGGTTCGAGGCTAGTCCCAGAATCCTGCAGCCTCGAATTATCTTGCCAACTTTAGAAGAATCGAAGTCCAGACAGCCGAGAATCCTGAGCCCCCAGTGAGGATTTCCTTCAACCATTTTAACTAAACGCTCAGCTCCTTTTCCACTCCCCACAACCAATATCTGAGTCCAGCGGTATTTTTTCGCCTGCACCGCAGATTTCTGCAGAAAGGCAAGAAACACTTTTTCCGAAGCCAGAAAGATAAAGTTCAAACCGCCGAAACTCAAAAGAAGAACTCGACTGATGGTGTGATCGCGAAGCAAGAACAAAACAACAATAATGAGGGTCAGGCCCACGACAATGGTTTTTAAAATGGCCAGGCATATGTTTACCAGTGATCTACTCTTTAAGAAATCATAGACGCCGAAAGAAGTCAAAAGAATTGCCCAGAGAAAAAGAACGGCAAAAAGTATCCAGGCATAATGACTCAAGGGATAGAGCCCACTCAGGCCAAGAATATTGTTTCTTACATAATAGGTTAAAAGAAAAGAACCTGCGGTTATCGCCAAATCAGCAACAATTGCTATTCTGGAAAAGATATAGGCCCGTCGTCTTAGCATCAAATCCCCGGCGAAATCAAACCTTTATTCAAATTGTTTCCTTGGATGCCAGGTTCCTTAAGGAAAGACTTTCCCTCCAAAGATAATATAGTCCAATTAAAGTAATAGGTATAAATCCGCTAATGTGCGCCACAATGGAAAAACTCAGAGCAACATCCTTGGAAATAGCAAAAAGACCCAGGCTGGCAATACAAAGATAATGGTAAGTTCCCACAAATCCGGGCGAGGAAGGTATCATTACCCCCAGTGCTAAAATAACCATAAGGACGAAAGCAGCATAGATCGGAACCTTCAAATCAAAGGCGATGATAGCGAATTCAAAAGCACTGGCCATCACCAGCCAGACAGCCACGGAAAAAATTATTACCATAACAAGATCACCGCTGTTTTTCAAAACCTGAAGGCCTTCCGCAAACGAGTAAAGCATATTCTTAAGTTTATCTCTGGCACTTACTGGCAAGAATCTTAATAAAGAGTCCACCTTCTTGATAACCTTTGTAGTACGAAGCCTTAAGAATATGAGAAAGACAAGTACACCCATAAAAAAGCCAAAGGCAAAGTAGCCTCCTTTTCTCACCCAGCCCGGAAAATCAAAGAAAATTAACACAATAGCCAAAAAGGATAAAACAGTAAAACCGTCGAAGACCCGTTCTATCACAATAGTGGCCAGGGCCGAGCTTTTACTTATATTCTCTTTGCTTCCAATGGAATAAGCTCTTATGAACTCCCCCAGTCTAGCTGGCAGCAGGTTATTGGCCATGAAACCAATCGTGGTGGAAGAAAACAGACTGGGGATTCCTATTTTTTTTACCGGGGATAATAAATATTTCCATCGATAGGCCCGGACCCAAAGGCTGACCACCGCCAGAGCGCCTGAGACAGCTACATATAGGTAATTGGCATCTTTAAAAGCCTTCCCAACTTCTTTGAACTCTATTTTGCGGAAGGCCAAATACAAAAAAACCGCGCTTATTATTATACCCACCCAGAATTTCCACTTCATCAGAACACTGTCTCCCCTACACGTGTCCTCTCACCGAGATTTCTAAACGACTTCACCCTATGGGCAGCAAAGTACGGTAGCAGCCGGTAGCCGCAGGCTTCAGCCTGCGTAAAACTACCTGCGGCTACCTACCAATTTTTTTCGTGCAAAAGTTAGCTATGCCATATGCTGCAAGCAACATTATATACGGCATAATGGGAACCCTAAATCTCATGTCCCCAAGAGGGCCCACTGTTAGCAAAAAATAGCCCGGAATTGCCAGAAGGAGAATAACTACAGAATATTTCCTCTTTAGTGTCAAGTCAATTAACCCCACCGCTAGACCAATGTAGACGACCAGCAGAAATATCATTGCTCCAGCAATATAGCATATTTGGGAGAAGCTTTTATTGCCGACAACTGTGGCTATAACTCCCCCAGGTCCCTTGGTCAGTAGCGTCGAAAGAAGATGGATTCCCCTGGGTTCTCTTCCCAGAACGCGCCAAAACTCGCTGCTTCCCGGCTCAACAAGTGTGGGAAGAACCCCGGTCAGATGAACCCTTGCATACAGGATCGGATGCTTCATTATTTTCTCTAGAGCTAGTTGCTGGGCAATTCTTACTTCCTCAGCCGCCGACAGATTTTTCCCTTTGACCAAATTTTCAAGTTCCTTACTAAATTCTCCTTTTATCTCTTTAAGACTCCTGCCTGATCGAGCCTGCTCCAGGTATGCAGCATTGTTCAACGGAGCCATATGCGCCATGGAAGAAACGTGGGGAAATCCAGATACCATAGTATTACGAATTAGCCAGGGTGACAGGGTCAACAAGAAAATAAGTATGAAAACAAGTCCATTAGTGATGCGGTTCACAGGACGGATTCTTTTGACAAAACTGCTAAATATGAAGAATAGCACCAGAAATACCGGAAAATATAGGCTAACTGGTCGACAAAGGGTCGCCAGACCCATAAAAAGACCTCCCCAGATTAGGTATTTAATACTCGATCTTTTCAAGAATCTGACCACAAAATAAATTGAAACCAGAAAAAGGAAGGTGAAGAGCGTCTCGGTCATTAAGTTGTTAGCATAAAGTAGGGAGGCAAAATCCACCGCTAGAAGGCACCCTGCTAGGAAACCTACCTTGCTATTGAACAGTACAGTACCAATCCTATAGATTATCAAACAACTCACTGCTCCCATAATTACCTGCAATAAGAGCACCATATATACCCGGTAGCCAGAAGTCGCGTACACTCCGGCTACAAAGAGAGGATACACTGGCGTTCTAAGAATCGGGTGTCTGGGAGCAATGGGAACACCAGAAGAAGACAGTGGATATACAGAATATACCCGGTGCTCCAATAGATTAACAGCAATTTGATGATAGCCTCCCGCATCAGAAAAAGCTATCCTCTCCTGCCAAACTCTGTCATCCCAGGGGGCAATGGCTACGAATAGACCCAATCTAACAACCAGAGCCAGAAAAAAAAGAACCATCAATTTCTTATCTATGGCCAACCATCTCCTTATGAGCATTTCAAACCTATTTGCTTTTGGTTTCTCGATTCTCTTGATGGTTCTGGCATTTAATTTAAGATTTCTTACCATCTGGCAATGAAAAATATTCCCAAACAAATTAGAAAGACGCCTATCCATCGGGATAACGGAATTGTCTCTCCCAAAAATAGCCAAGAAGCGAATAAAAGTAAGATATATCCCAGACTACCTATAGGATAGGCATAACTCACTTCAACTTTTGACAAGACCACCAACCAGAATATGGCACCCAGAGCAAACAAAATGAAACCGCTGATAACATAGCCATTGGAAGCAGTCTCACCCACGGTTTTCCATAGAGATTGAAGGGAGAAACTTACTTCTCCAACGTCTAACATCCCTTTTCTGAAAAACAACTGCCCGGCAACGGTAAAAGCCGTTGAGAGAAAAATCAGGCAAAATATGGGTAATGTCTGCATTCTCACGGTTGTCCTAGTTTTTCCTTGCCTTCAGGTTATTCCTCCGACAACATGCCCCCGTAAACCTCTTCCAGTTGGTCTACTATTGAATCCCAATTAAACTCACTTCTTACATAATCTATAGCTAGCCCTCTTCGAGACCGAACCTTAGCGGGATGGTTAATTAGTTCCTCCAGTATCTCTCTTAGATTCTCACTATCACCTCTCCTGAAGGTATAAGCGTAATCAGAGACAACGGCAGTGTTTTCGGGGATATCGCTGCAAACTATGCAGCAACCAAAACTCATCGCCTGTAAGAGGGAAATAGATAAACCCTCAAGATCTGAAGGGTGAATATAGAGGTAACAATTGCTAAAAAGCTCTTCCAGAAGTTCTTCCTTAACATAACCCACAAAAACTATCCTTTTTCCAGCTATCTTTTTTAAACTCCTCACATACTTATCGGAGTGGCTTTCTCCTCCAGCAACGACCAATTTCATTTTATTCTTAATTTGATTGAAAGCTTGAATTAGATAGTGACATCCCTTTTCCGGAACTAACCTTCCCAAGAAGAGAAGATAATTATCTTTTTCCAAGCCGAGTTTCTTTATTTTATTGGGACTACGAGGTGGGTAAAAGTTTACTCCATTGGGAATATAGGATACCCGCTTGTGGTATTTTTTTTCAAAATACTCTTTTAATATCCTGGAAACCACTATCGTTCGATCAGGTAGAAGAACAGAGGCTAGTTCTCCCAACCGCAGGAACTGTCTACTCAGCCACCCCCATTTGGCTCCTTTCCAATCCAGTCCATGTATATAGCCAACAGTTTTGATCCCCTTTAATTTAGGAATCCAGGCGAAAGTACACGGACCTAAAGCATTAAATTGCACAATATCAACATCCCGCCTTAAGACATCCAGGGCAGATAAAAATGTGTGGGACAGGGTCTCCAGATGTTTTGACCTAAATGAGGGTAGCTTTACTATCCTTATTCCCCGATGTTCTTCTCCTACATCCACATATCCCCGAGAGTAGACCATCACCTTGTTACCTCGTTTTGCCAACCTCCACCCAATCTCTTCGGTAAAGTTTTCTATCCCTTCTGGGTAAGGAATACCTTTTAAACCCAACATAGCTATCTTCATCTTACAGAATTTGAGTTCTCATACGGGCTCTGACCTTATTCTTAACCAGCCAGAAAAATGGTTTATACAAACTTTTTCTCATGGCCGTCTTAGCCGTGCAAACCATCCAGCACTTATGGCAATCACTGGCTAAGCGTCTAAACTCGAAGGCTCTCTTGGAATACCAAATGGTTTCAAAGCTATGATCCTTTAAATTTCCCAGACAAAAATCCAGGACACTACATCCGTAGACATTGCCGCAGGGGTCCAGGTAGAAAAAACCTTGGCCGGCATCGCATTCGAATGGCCTTTTTTGAGTATGAAAATAATTCCAGACGGTGTAGTCAAAATATGCTCTGGCTAGTCTTCTCGGAGTCCAGTGCCTCAGCTCCGATCTCACCAGGTAGTTGAACTCGTCCCTCAATGCTCCGTCATCACTGGGCTTGAGGCTTTCTTTTTCACCAAAATATATCGGTGAGGACGTGACAATGATTATGCTAAACTCCACCCCCCAGTCATTGGCCAGATCGTAGACCATACTTACCTGCGATACATTACTATACATTACGGTTAGCGCTATTCCTAGATCCTTTACCCCATTTTCCCTCAAAATCCTCAGGCTCTCCAGTCCCTTGGTAAAGGCCCCGGGAATTCCCCTGATCTCATCGTGTTCTCCTCCTATTCCATCAATGGAGATTCTAACCGCAATTTGAGGATCTACCTTTATTATCCTTTTCATACTCCTTTCAATTTTCTTCGTCAACAGACCATTAGTGGAAATGATGATTCTTGGGGAGTTACATATACTATAAATGACCTCTATGACCTCCGGTAAATCTTCTCTTAAAAAGGGCTCTCCTCCAGTAACGTTAATATCCCGCAAACCTGAAGGAAGCCGCTCATAAAAAGAGGGCTTCACCTCATCATTGACTTTAGTCCTCCAGATATCGCACATTTTGCATCTGGCATTGCAACTCAGGGTCACCGCAATTATAGCATTGGTTGGCTGGATCTTCTTCATCCTCGTCTCATCAATCTCTGGTAAATTTTCATTAATCTTTCATAATAAAGCTCAGGGTTATATTCTTCTTCCACCTTTTTTCGGGCATTCCTCCCCATCTGCTCTCTTAACTGTGGCCGGCTTATGAGATAGGCAATCTTTTCTGACAGCTCCTCGCTATTTCCTGCCTCAAACAGAAGGCCATCTACTCCATCCTCGATCAATTCCGGGATCCCACCAATATCTGAACCAATAACTGGCTTGCCCAGAGTAAAAGCCTCCAGAACTGAGTAAGGACAGTTCTCATACCATTCCGATGGTACTACGGCGAACATTGAGTTTCTAATGACCGATTTTAATCGCTCCCCCCTCATATAACCTGAAAATTCAATATTAGCAATCTCTTTTTCCGCAACATATTCTTCCAGCCTATTCCTTAACTCCCCTTCTCCAATAATCAACAACCTAGAAGTTTTTATATCCCTCATAGTCCGAATTAGAGTTAAAAGGCCCTTTTCTTCCGAAAGTCTGCCGAAATAAACAAAATAATCTCCACCATGGTATTGAGGTGAATATTCTTTTACATCGACGAAATTGGGAAGATGAACTATTTTTTTCCCATTAATTCCAAATTCAATCACCTTATTTCGTAAAAAGTCACTGGAAGCAATAAAAAAATCCACCTTCCTTTCGTAAATCCTTAAGAATTTATGGATATACATTTCTGCGCAATTGAGCAGGCTAAAGCTAAAAGATCCCTTGTTGCACCGCTGCAGGACTGCCTGATAATAGCGATGCCCTTTGCACCTTTCACAAATTCTTCCCCCAGCCACCATATTATAAGTAGGGCAAATTAACTTATAATCATGCAGAGTTTGAATTACCGGTAAGCCAAATTTCTTCAAAGAATGAAGAATTGAAGGTGATATTTGATGAGCAATGTTATGAAGATGAGCGACATCGGGCTCTGCTTCCTTTATCAGCGCCTCGATCTTCCTTTTCGCCTCCAAAAAGTAGACTACTCTGGGGATCATTCGCAGTTTATCGCCTAATGACGTAGGACTATTAAAATCAACCTTGCTTACAAAATATTTAGCAAAGGGAGTGCGTTCGTTCCTTTCATCCGCCATGGAAAAGGGAATAGTTTGATGACCCTTAGTCTCCAGTATTTTGCTAATTTCAAAAATATGCCTTTCGGGGCCCCCTTTTAAATAAAAAAACTTATTTACCAGTAGTACCTTCACTATCCCCCTAAATTTTTCCCAATTCGGATTATACCTAAACTCTGACAATCTTGCAAATTTTTTTTCTTCAGCTTTCAAATTATATCATTTTTCTCAGTTTAGCAAAGAAAAACAGTAGCTTCGATTTTGATACTCTCCTGGAGGATCAAGAGGTTGCAGTGGATGCGCAATGTTGACAAATCCTCATGGGAAGGCTAAAGTAAAACAAAGGTCAAATTCAAGAATTTATCCCTAGAAGAGTCTGTTGTGGCGAGCCTCTGTCTTTATGATTCCTATCTCCACCTGCATTATAGCAGCCCACATTGTATCCTATATATTTCAAAAATCAAAAAGTGTTCACATTATTGAGTCTGGCGATAATATTCTTGGTTCTTATAGGTGGGGCGGTTAACATGAAGCTCATTTTTGATCCCAATTTCAAAAAAGATACCCACATTTCGATGATGGATTTTGTAAAAAATATAAAATCCCCAGGGGAGATATATTTGATACCTGTACCTCATTACTGCCCATCCAAAATCTCGCTATACAGCCTAATGTGCTGCTCGCAATTCTTCTTTATCGAAAGATCCTGTTCCACCTTCCTTCTAGCCCCTTGAGCAAGAGACTCCCCTAAAGCAGGACTTTCTACTAACTCCTTCACTGCGTGGACAAGGGCTTTCTTGTCCCGGGGATTGATCAATAATCCTTCTTTTTTATTTCTTATGACTTGGGGAATAATACCCACATTAGTTGTAACTATAGGCATTTGATAAGACATTGCTTCTAAAATTACATTGGGTAGCCCCTCTCTGAAAGAAGGAAAGACAAATATATCCGCTTCTAAATAAAATTGAGTAACATCCGTTTGCCTACCCCAAAACACCACGTTTCTTAGGTCTATCTTTTCAGAGTAAGTTTTGCATCTTTTCAAATCGGATCCATCTCCCACAACCCATAGGATTGAACTCCTTAGAGACTGCCTTATCTCCTTAAATGCATCGAGCAGAACAAAAATCCCTTTTTCTTCGACGATTCTTCCTACAAATAGTAGTACAGGACTCTGCCCATGTAGTCTCTCGTAATTCCTTTTTTCCGACAACCTAGGTACCTGTACTCCATTTCTAATTATGCGTATCCTACTGTTATCGTAGCCCAACTCTCTTAACCTGGAAGCGGTTTCTACATCCTGGACCACCACAGCACTGGCATTTCTTAGTACTTTGTCTTGATACCTGAAAAATACATGATCTTTCAAGCGATCCCTGAAGACCTTTAAAAATTCCTCATTAAAGGAGGTAGGTATTTTCACAATATATTTAACTTTGAAAATCTTGTGGAATAAGTAAACGACCAACTTGTCTGCTCCATGTCCGTAGCCATGAATAATTACCTTCTTAGCCTTGATTAGACTCAAAGATAGCTTAAGAAATGTATAAGTGACATACCATACAGTTACCAGCTTTGATTCCACTTTTCCCAAACCCGGCCTTCTCAACTCCGAGATATTGCCTGCCTTAACAATTTTTGACTTACTTATTCCTGGGGCAATTACTTCGATCTTGATGTCATTTCTTATGAGCTCCTTCACCAGCAATAATGCTTGTTTTTCCATACCACCATAGTAGGGTGGGTAAAACAAAATCAGTTGGATTATTTTGAATTTATGCATAACTTTGTCTTCTCTTATGGCCTAGAAACCACTTGACTTTAGTATCTAGTATCACCCCGCAAAGTTTCTCTCATAAAAGTCAATAAATTCTTTGGCTAGAATTTGCCAGTCGAACTCCGCACTTTCTCTTTTGGCATTCCGGCACAATTCTTGATATTTATCTTGGTCCTCTAAGAGTAAACAAACCAGAAACAAGAAAAGACGACCAAAGGAAAGGGAGAAGCGTTCCCTTCAATTTAGAAAGAGGCAGTCTTTGGCTCCTCACAATTGGTTAAAGAACACCTCTCCCGAAGATAAAAATACGCTTTCTCCGGGAAGTTGTCAAATCATTTCTTTTGGCTACAATGATACTGCACACTTTCTAAAGAAGGAGTATAACAGGAATTATTACTTCAAGAAAATAAAAGAGATCTGGACAGCAAGCAGGAAACACTCTAAGATGAGAGGAAACCTGCAAAATATGTTTTTGACCCTCAAAAAGGAGACCTCCTGCTATGACTGTCCAGCATCAATCGTACTTCGAGCTGAAAAAAGACGTGGGTGAAGAGTTTGCTAGAAAAACCCTCCTGTATAATCTCAAATGCTCAAAGAACAACGTAAGGGCTACTGCTAGAGTAATGAGGGGTACACCTCGAAGTTAAAACTTATGCAAAAAGAAAATCCAAAGATTTCGGTCGTTATTCCTACTTACAACCGAGCCCATTTATTACCTCGGGCGATTAAGAGTGTTTTGAGCCAGAGCTATCAGGGTTATTTGGATTAGGAGAGGGGTTATAAAAATAATTTTTGAGTTAATAAAATAGTAAGAGTCAACAGTAGTGAAAATAAATGTGATATTGCCGATTTATAAGCCAAATCAATGGATACTTGAAGCCCTTGATAGTGTTTTTAAACAAACATATTCCCACTGGGATCTTATTATTGTTGATGATTGTACGCCACAACCTGGAGAGATTATATCTCACATAAAAAAAATGGTTGACAATAATAAAAACATATCGTACATCCGACTTAATCAAAATAGGGGAGCAGCAACAGCTCGAAACACTGGTGCAGCTAATAGCTCAGGTGACGCAATAGCTTTTTTAGATCAAGATGATAAATGGCATCCTAAGAAACTCGAAGAGGTGGTCAAATATTTTGAGTCTAATCCAGAAGTCAAACTTGTACATTCAAATATAGAGGGAATTGATTCAAATAGTAATTTAATACCTAATATTTTTGATGAAGAGAATGCTAGAAGAGAAAAAATTCTTTATTCTCATATGGAGAGTGAAGAATTAAGCAAAGAGCTTTTTAAGCGGTATTCTCTTAGACTGGGTACAATTGTTGTGAAAAGGGAGGAATTTGAAAAAGCAGAAGGATTTGATGGTAGTTTATTTGGAGGAGAAGATGAAGAATTTGCTGTCAGATTTGCAGCAAACTTTAAAATTGGTCACTTGTCAAAAAAATTAACCTACCGGAGAATACATTCAAAAAATCTATCAAAAACACATAATAAGGAAAGAACCTTTGGGGAACTCAAAGCGGTTGACAAAATGCGGAAAAAGTATCCGTATTTGGGAACACTTGTGAGAAAAAAATATGCAGCATTAATGAGACGTGTGGTTAAATTAGAGTTGAATGATAAAAATAGAAAAAAAGCTCAAAGCTATGCTCAAACTCTTATTAAATTAACCCCAGTGGATCCAAGGGCTTATCTCCTATGGATGCTATCATTTCCTGGTATAAATTCTAAATTAATATTTAAATATTATCGTAAACTCATGCGCATTTTGTCCTGAATATTTGGAGCTAAATTAAATTTTTTACTCTTCGATAGAGTGTTATTGCCTTATTATAAATGCTTTGACCAAAAAGTGAAATAAAAGCAACTAAGAAATGTTTGATATTAAAAGGATAAACCATAATAGATCTTATAAAATAATCTCTGCCATTTTTGAAATCTCCATTTGAGCGTAACTCGATACCGAGATCATAATAATGCTTTGATAACGATTTTCTATCTTTAGCGAAACTCTCAAAATGTTTTGCTAGAATAAATTTTTTTGCTTTAATCAAGGCTCCATTATCAGCAGAGATGCTGTCTGGTGAATAAAATGAAATTAGTAATGGTTCATTTATGTACTTAAAATCATAATATTTTGAGAGTCTTAAAACCAACTCCCAATCCTGAAGCCGAAGTAAATTTTCATCGAACATTCCTGCTTTCTTAAAACATTCCTGGGCTACTACAATACTCGGTGTGGCTATAAAATTTCTTTTAAGAAGCCCTTTATGAATATCACCTTCTTTTTGACCAATCCAGGAAAATGGCTTATAGATCTTTTTATTATTCTTCGTGATTCTCCAAAAACCTGTATAAACAACCCCAACTTCTGACGAAGCATTATCAAAGGCTTTCATTTGCTTTTCTAACTTCTCCGGAAACCACTCATCATCGCTGTCTTGAAAAGCAATATACTCTCCTTTCGCTGTTTTTATTCCAGTATTTCTGGCTGCTGGCGCTCCTTTGCTTTTCCCGTGCTGAATATATCTTATCCTTTTATCTTTAAAATTCTTCACAACTTCTTCCGTATTATCTGTAGATCCATCATCCACCACAATTAATTCAAAATCCTGATAAGTCTGACTCAAAACACTCTGAATAGCCCGAGGTAATAAATGGGCTCGGTTGTAAGTGGGAATAATAACCGAAATCTTTGGATTTTCTTTTTGCATAAGTTTTAACTTCAAATTTCTTCTTTCTCCTTAGGTTTCATAGGATTGCCACAATTTGTACAGACAAAAAGAGTTGTTCCACCAGGATGAGAGTTTTTACCCTGAGTGAAATCATAAACTATAAAAACAATGAGGGACGTAATACTGGTGACTAAAAAGCCTTAATATCGCCAATAGTAAATACACCAGAGCGATCTAAAATAATAAATGTACCAACGCTAACAAGAGGTATAATCAGTGCCCATAAAATTCCAATGAATGATTGTTTATATACTGCAAGAAAATCTCTCTTGAATAACTGATAGGTAAGCCACTTACTCCTTTTTAATTCATCATAAATCTCACCAAAAATAGATAGATAGCCCTTTTTTAAGGAGTTATCCGGCTCATAGGTAGTAATTATTTCACTCATTTATAATAACCCACTCTTTGTCTATTATCTTTTGGAATTCCCGTATCTAAATATCAAAGGATGGCTCTGTGAGTTTGGTTACCATATCTATGTATCTCGGCCTACTTGAAAGACTTCGGCTAAACCCCTCATATCCCGTACCCTGGGTAATTAAGAGGACACCATCTGTACTACCGCCAATCTCATTCTGCTTTAAAGCTCTTTCAAACTTTAGATTTTCTCTATCCAGATCCCGAAGGCTTATTTCTACGATGTCGGCCAGTTCCCCATTCCCTACGATGAGGAATTGAGTTGTTCCTTTGGAATACTCCTCTAATACGAGTTCTTGAATCTTATTCTTCATCTTGGCCACTGAATCAATGGTTTTCCAGAGATAGTGATAGGATCTTCTAGAGAGCTGGGAGAAGCCTTTGGGAGTAAGAAAATACTGAAGATTCTTTCGGTTTAGCCTCCTGATTTTCACATACCCCTTTTTAATGAGCTTCTTCAGAATAATATTCACCAATCCCAGGGACAATCCCACATTTTGGGAGATCTGCCTCTGGGTGATATTGGCATCTTTACCTAATTGGCTGATGATTTTAAGCTCTTTTTCGGTAACTTCAGGAGATTCCATAATTCCACCTTCTCATCTTTGTTCAATCTATGAACATTATAATAAAGGTTAAAAAAATGTCAAGGTGGCCAATTAAATCCTGTCAATGCTAAGTAAATATGTCATACTTTTTGCAAAATAAAAATGTCATACCACTATCGGTAAGGCTCTCACTTGAGGAGAAGCATATCTTTTCTCTGGCGCAGGAATAGGTCTGTATGCAAGCTCTTCTTCGTTGTAAAAGATGTGAATAGATCCATCCAAGCACTTATGTACTTCTACCTGTGCTTTAACAAAACTAAACCTTGTCTTTTTCAGGTATGCTATATTGCAACCCATAAAATAAAACTAATCTCTTGCTATCGAAGCCATTGGTCCCCCACAGAGGCTCTGGAATAAAGCCCTTTAACCCAGTATATCATAAGGAAGAATTTCTATGAAGACCGCGCAAGTTTTAGGATTTATCACGTCGGTAGGTAAGCGGGCATTTTCTACAAAGGCTTTCAGTCTTCTTTTTCGAGGGTCTATTTTTCTGGATCTCCTCAGCAACAAAAGTAACGCGCACACTTGACAAAGAAAACAGTTATTGTATAATATAATTTGATTATTCAAAATATTCCAAACGAAACTAACGACGAGATTTAACCAAAGCTCGCGAGGGCTTTATGGAAAGGAAGAGCTTTTTCCCATGAATGAGAATCTAGTCAGAGCGCGTGACAACTTCATTGAGGGTATCGGTCACCTGAGCACAACCGTGGGGCTTAGCAGGGTCACGGGGCAGTTGTACGCTACGCTCTTTTTCAGCAATAGCGCCCTTTGTCTTGATGATATAGTAGAAAGGCTGAAAATAAGTAAGGGAAGTGCTAGTGTAAATATCCGCACTCTGGAAAGGTGGGGGCTGGTTAGAAAGGTCTGGGTTAAGGGTAGTCGGAAAGATTTCTATGAGGCAGAGGTCAATTTTGAAAAAATAATAAATGGTGAACTGGCCGCTCAAGTAAGAAGAAAGCTAGGACGCACTCTAGACACACTCACTGAAACGCAGAATCTGATAAAAGAGATCCCTGAAGACCTGAATCAAGAAGATAAGAAAACGGTCGAGTTTTATCAAAAAAGGCTCCAGAGGATGAAGGAAATTTATAGGTTAGCTGAAGGTTTTCTGGAAAGTATTTTAAGTTGAGTAAGAACGCGAAAAAAAAGCTGATGTCATCCTCATTGCCAGCGATCACGATTTTCAGAACTATACGGAAGTAAAGGTTCCACCAGCTATGAACTATGAACCATCAGCTAACTTGAGCCATGAGCTATTTTCTATGAGCTATGAACTATGCATCGGCACACACCCAGAAACCATCAAATTAGCCCCGGTGATAAAGGAGCTGGAAAGGCATCCGAAAGAATTGTGGAAATGTTGAGGAGAAACCAAATAGGAAAGTGAAGAAAGTCTGCGTCATCGGTCTTGGCTATATCGGCTTACCCACAGCTTGCATCTTATCGAGCGAAGGATTTAAAGTAGCAGGTGTGAATGTAAACCAGAAATTGGTGGAAGAGCTAAGTCAAGTTAATATAGATCCTCTCGAGCCGGGATTAGTTGATCTAGCAAATTCAGCAATAAAATCAGATAATTTTATTCCCAAAATCAGTCCACAAGAAGCAGAGGTATTTATAATCTGTGTTCCCACTCCTCTTACCGATGACCACAAGGCAGATCTCACCTCCGTCAAGAATGCAGCACAAAGCATCTTACCTTATTTAAGGAAAGGCAATTTAATTATTCTTGAATCCACCGTTCCACCCGGAACTACTGAAGAAATCCTCAAACCCATCTTAGAGAAAAGCGGTTTAAAAATTGGAAACGAGCTATATCTAGCCTATTGTCCAGAAAGAGTCCTTCCAAGAAATGTCCTCAAAGAACTAGCGGAAAATAACCGCATAATTGGAGGAATCAATCCGGAATCCGCCGAATCAGTGGAAGATGCCGATTGTCTGGTTTTACTTGTAGACCATAAAGAGTTTAAGGAGATCAATCCTCACGAGCTTTTAAAAAAGATGCAAGGGAGCCTCATCATTGATACAAGGGGAGTGGGGAAGAAATAACCGAAGCTCGTATTTTTATAAAAGAAGGATAAAGGCTAATGGATTTAGGAAAAATGGTTTTGAGGGGCGAATCAGAGATTCTTGAATTTAAAGAATCTCTACAGTTGAAAGATGAGATTGGAGAAAATATTTCGGCTTTTTCAAACTCAAAAGGAGGAGTTATTCTCGTTGGAGTTTCTGATAAAAGGAAGATTAGAGGGGTCCAAATTGGTAGAAAAACAGTCGCAGATTTAGCAGAATATATAAAGAGAAATACAGATCCACAAATTTTTCCGGAAATAAAAGTTTGTGAAGCCGATAATAGAAAAATAATTTCAATAAGAGTCAAGGAATCAGATGAAAAACCAGTTTTTTTCAAAAGTTATACCTATAAGAGAGTGGGAGATACAAATCAAAGAATTTCTTCTTCAGAAATCAGGAGATTAGCAAAAGAATCCGGAGGCAAGACCTATTGGGATGAACAAATCTGTGAAGGAGCCAGCTTAAAAGATGTTGATGAAGAAGAAGTTAGGCGGTTTTTAAAAGAAGCAAGGGATGAACGAAATTTGAATATACCGATAGATACACCCGTTGACGAAGTTTTGATGAGACTGAGTGCTTCAAGAAATGGGAAGCTAACGAACGCTTCAATTTTATTATTTGGGAAGGAACCACAAAACTTCTTTTTACAGGCAGAAGTCAGGTGTGTTCGTTTCGAAGGAAATGAACCAGTCAAACCATTTATTGATATGAAAATTATTAGTGGAAGTGTAATCGAGCAAGTAGATAAAAGTCTCAGTTTTGTTTTAGAACACATTCCAAAGAGAGTTTGGCTAGCAGGAAGAGTACAAAGAGAGGAAAGATATCAATATCCTCCAGATGCAATAAGAGAAGCAATAGTTAATGCTATATGTCATCGTAATTATGAGGAGAAAGGTAATGTTCAAATCAGAGTTTTCGATGATTACATGGAGGTTTGGAGCCCAGGGGAATTGCCAAGTCCTTTAATACCGGAAGATTTGAAGAGAACTCACAAATCAATTCCGAGAAACCCGATAATAGCTAGACAATTCTTCTGGATAAAGTTTATCGAAGAAGTGGGAACAGGAACAAATGATATGATAAAATACTGCAAAGAATGGAAAATTCCAGAGCCAGAATTTAAGTATGTAACAGGAGATTTTGTAGTTACATTTAGAGGAAAAATAACTGAAGAATATTTGAAAAATTCGGGATTAAATGAAAGGCAGATTAAAGCCTTAGAATATGTTAAGAAACAAGGAAATATTACAAACAAAGAGTACCAAGAAGTTAATAATATATCAAGGAATACGGCCAGCGCAGAATTAAAGGCTATGGTTAAGGCAGGAATTCTTAAGAGTATCGGCACAGGGAAAAGGAACCTAAAATATGTGATGAAATGATAAATTGTGCAAAATTTGTGCAAAATTTGTGCAAAAAGAAATTTAGGTATTAAACGATTCAATGATTCGTATAGAGAAAAACTTGTGGCAGTTAATTCAAACAACCGAAATAATTTTTGACACGGCCAAGAAAATAGTTCATATTTTTATAAAAGAAGGATAAGGGCTAATGGATTTGAAAAGTGGTAGTCGCAGGCTTTAGTCTGCTCAATAAAGCCTGCAGAATCAGTGAAAACCTGTTTTTTTCAAAAATTATGCGTATATCAGCTAGTTCGCTATTATCTATCATCTACACACTACTAACTTGTATGTTAAATCACAGGGATGCAGTCCATACTTACCTTCGGCGTTAACGCTAAAAGAGGAAGACATCAAAGAGATAGCAAGGGCTATTGAGAGAATCTTAGAAAACTAAATAAGTGAGTGAGTAAATGGGTGAATGAGTAGATGGAGGGAAAGGGCGAATGAGCGAAATAATTACTACATATGAGCCGGATAATTCCTTAAGAAAAGGCTACCTATCTATTTTTAGCGAGATTTACGATGAATTGAAAAGAAACAGGTGGCTTACCTATCAATTATTCAAAAGAGATTTTTTTGCCCTATACAAACAATCATTCATCGGAATTTTATGGGCACTGATTATACCTCTTGTTAGTGTTGGCACATTTATTATTTTAAATCGCTCTGGTGTATTTACCATTGGCGATATTGATGTGCCGTATCCAATCTATGCCATACTGGGAATCGCATTCTGGCAGCTCTTTTCAACGCGGCTCGTGGCAAGTTCAAATTCGTTGGTGAAAGCCGGCTCAATGATAGTAAAAATAAATTTTTCTAAAAAAGCGTTGGTAATTGCCTCTACCGGGCAGTCACTCGTATCATTTCTCATTCAATTGGTTTTGGTAGGTATACTATTTGTCTGTTATCGAATTACGCCAAACATAGCGATTTTGTGGGTTCCTCTAATGATAATTCCCATAATGTTAGTTACTCTTGGGCTGGACTTCATTTTATCACTTTTGAATGGAGTTATGAGAGACATTGGAAACATGCTCTCAATGCTGATGACATTCTTAATGTTTTTAACGCCTATTTTATATGCCAAATCAACAGTAGGAGTACTTGCACGCATTACAGAATATAATCCATTATATTATTTAGTTTCAGCGCCCCGAGACCTTGTATTGATGGGAACAGTTCCGCAATTAAAAGGCTTTTTGATTTCAAGTTTTATCTCGGTCATTATTCTTATAGTATGTTTAATTGGGTTTCATTTAACGGAGACAAGAATTGCAGAGAGGGTATAAAGAAAAGGAAAACATTGCCGTCATCAAGTTTCCTTTCCTTGTTAAGATTGGATTTTATTATGACAATTCCAGAGGGATTATAAAATGTTAACAATAAAAGAAATATACAAGGAGGCTCAATTATGTTAAAAGTATCCATACCTCAGGATATTGCGAATAAAATCAAACAAGTATCAACAAAGAGAAAGATGAGTGAAAGTTCCATTGTTATCAATGCCTTAAAATATTACTTACCGCTAATCGAAGAGGGTTTAGAGCCGGAATTCGAGATGTGGGATGCTTTGAGTGATGAGGCACTTGTTAGCCTTGAACGTAAGCTGGAAAGATAAAAATGAAGCTTGATGATATTTATTTTGTGGATCTTCCTCAAATTGGGGGGCGTGAGCAAATGGGTAAGCGTCCTGCAGTAATTGTACAAGAAGCGGAGTATAATTTGCCTACCCTGCTGGTAGTTCCACTAACTACAAAAATAAAGGCATTGGATTTTGCTGGAACCATCTTGATCAAACCAGACGAGAGGAATCATCTTGACAAAGAATCTGTAGCTCTGGCATTTCAATTGAGAGCCATTGATAGAAAGAGACTATCTAAGAAGATTGGGGAACTTAGAGTGGATCAACTTACTAAATTACAGAGTTTGACAAAAGAGCTGTTGGGGATGAGGGATTAGATGAGGATGGACTTGTGAAACCTAAAAAGAATCTTATATCGGATTATGTCGAAAGAAGCATTCAAATAAAGAAAGAAGTACTAAAAACCAAAGTAGAAGTAATGGCTCAAATTGCAAAAGAAGTCGTTGAAACTTACAGGTAACTGGGTCATCATGATCGGGCATATTATCTGTTATTTGGTTGAGAAAGAGCTATTTGGCCGCATAGGATTTTCATTTAAAGAAATAGGTGAGACGATTCAAAGGCTTATTAGGCATCTTGAGTTTGACATTCGCCAACTTCAGAGAGTCTAATGGTAAGCTTTCTGAGAACGCAGGACTTCGTTTTTTCAATTTCGACCTCCTTTTTTGATCTATGACCTATGAACCATGATGTTTTGAATTTACTATGAGCCATCAGCCATGAGCTATTTTGAACTTTATTTTGGTTTTCCTATGGGCTATGAACTATGCATCGGTACACGGCCGGAAGCTATGATCAAATTAACCGCACTGATAAAGGAGCCGAGAAACCATCCGGACAAGTTCAAAACAGCAGTAACTGCCGTAGGCTACGCTGGATTGTTCTTTAACTAAAACTGTAGACCTGAATCAAAAAAAGTACAGTTTTGAAAAATAGTCTGAACTGAGAGTGAAAGAATGAAGAAGGCACTTATTACTGGTATCACTGGACAGGATGGTTCTTACCTGGCAGAATTTCTTCTTTCCAAGAGATATAAAGTCCATGGGATTATAAGACGGGCCAGCACATTTAATACTTCTCGTATTGATCATATTTATGTGGATCCCCATAAACGTGGAGCACGACTTTTTCTTCATTATGGGGATCTTTCCGATTCTGAGCAAATTTCTAATATTATCTATAATATAAAACCGGACGAAGTTTATCACTTAGGAGCACAAAGCCATGTGAGGGTGAGTTTTGATATACCAGAATATAGCGGAAACGTCACAGGTTTAGGCACAACGCGAATACTGGAGGCAATAAGAAGAAGCGGAAATAAGGTAAGGTTCTACCAGGCATCAAGTAGCGAGATGTTTGGTGTATCTAATCCGCCCCAGAACGAAGACACACCTTTTAAACCTCGCAGCCCCTATGCTTGTGCCAAAGTCTATGCTTATTGGATGGTTGTAAATTATCGAAAGGGCTACAATATCTTTGCCTCTAATGGCGTTCTCTTTAACCATGAAAGTCCTCGCCGTGGAGAAACCTTTGTTTCTCGTAAGATTACCCGGGGTGTCGCCGCAATTCTCGCCAAAAAACAAGATTATCTTTATTTAGGTAATTTGGAAGCAAAAAGAGATTGGGGATATGCTCCTGAATATGTAGAGATGATGTGGAAAATGTTACAACATGATACTTCGTTAGACACTGTTTTGGGCGTAGGAGAAAGCCATTCCGTCAAAGAATTTGTCCAAGAAGCCTTTTCTTATGTTGGCTTTGACTGGGAAAAATATGTGAAGTTTGATCCACGATATCTTAGGCCTACAGAGGTAGGGGAACTAGTTGCTGACTCTACCCAGGCTAAAGAAAATTTAGGTTGGCAGCCAAAGATAAAATTCAAAGAATTGATAAGGATAATGGTAGATGCGGATATGCGGAAGGTAGGGTTAAAGCCGATAGGAGAAGGTGACAAAATCCTAAAAGAGAAATTTCCTCATAGATGGTGGAGAATAGATTAATGGACTTTTGGAAAAGTAAAAAGGTTTTAGTGACAGGTGGAGCTGGTTTTTTAGGTTCTCATCTTATAGGAAAACTGAAAGAGCGTGGCTGTAAAAATATTTTTGTTCCTTTAATAGAAGAATATAATTTAATAGACATAGAAGCAATAAAAAGGCTCTATCTAGATGCAAGACCAGACATTGTAATTCATTTGGCAGCGGTTGTTGGCGGAATCGGTGCCAATCGGGCCAATCCCGGTAAGTTCTTTTACGATAACCTAATGATGGGTACCCAGATGATGGAGCAAGGAAGACAATTCGGAATAGAGAAATTCGTCGCTCTTGGCACTATTTGTTGCTATCCCAAGTTTACTCCTGTGCCTTTTAAAGAAGAAGATTTATGGGATGGCTATCCCGAGGAAACAAATGCACCTTACAGCTTAGCAAAGAAAATGCTTTTAGTTCAATCACAAGCATATAGACAGCAGTATGGGTTTAACTCTATATTCCTGATGCCGGTGAATCTCTATGGTCCAGGAGATAATTTTGACCCCAAATCTTCTCATGTTATTCCAGCATTGATAAAGAAATGTTTTGATGCCATAAAAAATGGCGATAAAGAGATAGTTGTTTGGGGAACTGGCAAGTCAACCCGAGAATTTTTATATGTTGAGGATGCAGCAGAAGCAATAGTGCTTGCTACCGAAAAATATAATAAATCGGGGCCGGTTAATATTGGAGCAGGATTTGAAATTTCAATCAAAGACTTAGTTGAATTAATTGCCAAATTAACCGGTTTCAAACGGTTTCAAAGGAAAAATTATCTGGGACATGTCTAAACCAGACGGACAACCTAGAAGATGCTTAGATACCACAAAGGCAGAAAGAGAGTTTGGATTTACAGCAAAAACACCATTTGAAGAAGGGCTGACGAAAACTATTGAGTGGTATGCAAAAAACTTTAAACCTTGAAAAGGAGAAATTCTATGAAAGTGGTAATTTTAGCTGGCGGTTTTGGAACGAGACTTGAGGAAGAAACACACCTTAAGCCAAAGCCAATGATAGAAATAGGAGGCAGACCAATCTTGTGGCATATAATGAAAATTTATAATCATTATAAGTTCAACGAATTTATGATCTGTCTAGGGTACAAAGGGTACATGATAAAAGAATTCTTTCATAATTACTTTTTGCATCAATCTGATGTAACAATTGATATGGAAAATAATAAACTTACAGTCCACCGAAATTATTGTGAACCTTGGAGAGTTTCTTTGATTGATACAGGTTTGAATACAATGACAGGAGGAAGAATAAAGAGGATTCAAAAGTATGTAAATAATGAAACATTTATGCTTACCTATGGAGATGGCGTAGGAGATGTTAACATTAAAGAGCTTTTAGAATATCATAAAAAGCACAGCAAATACGCAACAGTAACCGCTGTTCAGCCATCTGGAAGATTTGGTGCCATGGCACTAAACAAAAAAGATATTGTTATTAGTTTTCAGGAAAAACCCAAAGGTGATAGAGCCTGGATAAATGGCGGTTTTTTCATTTTAGAGCCTGCTGTTTTTAATTACATTGAAGGGGATGATACAATGTGGGAAAGAGAGCCATTAGAAAATTTGACTAAAGACAGACAGTTAGTAGCATACGAACACCATGGTTTTTGGATGTGTATGGATACATTAAGAGATAAGAGGGAACTAGAAAAATTGTGGACTTCTGGGAATCCACCATGGAAAACATGGAAAGACTAAGATGAACATTCTTCTCACTGGAGCTACCGGTTTTTTGGGGAGTCATCTTTTGCCTGAGTTAATAAAAGATGGCTATAAAGTTATTATTCTTAAGCGCTCTTTCTCTGATGTATGGCGCATAAAAAGTTACTTTTCGCAAATAAAAAGATATGACATTGACCAAATAGATATTGAAAAAGTGTTTCAGGATAACAGAATAGACATAATTATTCATCTAGCAACAGATTATGGAAGAAAAAATTACAATAACATCATAGAGATGCTCGAGTCTAACATTAAACTGCCGTCACAATTATTGAACCTAGGCGTGGAATATGGAGCAAAGGCGTTTATAAATACAGATACTTCTACTGGTAGTCGATATACCTTATATTCTGCTATGAAGAAAGCATTTGTAGAAATAGCAAAATTTTTTAGTGCAAATTATGAAATAAAATTTGTAAATGTGATTTTGGAGTATATGTATGGAGAAAGAGACGATAATACTAAATTCATTTCTTTTCTCATTGAAAGTGTTTTGAAGGACAAAGAGATAAAAGCTACAGAAGGCGAGCAGAAAAGAGATTTTATTTATGTAAAAGATGTAGTTGGTGGATACCTTGCAGTTTTAGATAATATTGTAAACTTTGGTGAGAACTACATAGAACTCAATATAGGCACCGGACAAAGTGTTTCTTTGAAGGATTTTGTGAAAATAGTGGAAAAAGTAGCTGGTAAAAGGGCTAATGTACAGTGGGGAGCTGTTCCTTACAGGAAAAACGAGATTTTTGACTCTAGAGCTGATGTTAGTATTGCACAAAAATTATTAAACTGGCAGCCAAAGACTTCGTTAGAAGAAGGACTTCGAAATACGATAAATTGGTATAAATACAAAAATGAATGAGATTTTTTCAAATATTTATAAAGATAGAACTGTACTTGTTACCGGCCATACAGGTTTTAGTGGTGGTTGGCTGTCTGTGTGGCTTAAGGAGTTAGGTGCAAGAGTTATAGGTTATTCTTTGGACCCACCTACAAAGCCGAATCTATTTGAAAGTATAGAATTAAAGAATAAAATTGAAAGTCATATTATAGCAAATGTTAGAGATTATAAACATTTAACCTCTGTTTTCGAGAAATATGAACCTGCGGTTGTTTTCCATTTAGCAGCACAGCCATTGGTAAGATTGTCTTATAAAGAGCCAAAACTTACCTACGAAACAAATGTAACAGGGACTGTAAATGTCTTGGAAGCAGTAAGAAAAACAAAAAGTGTAAAAGTTTGCCTTATTGTTACCAGTGATAAGTGTTACGAAAATAAAGAGTGGATTTTCGGATATAGAGAAATAGACCCAATGGGTGGATATGACCCTTATAGTTCAAGCAAAGGATGCGCGGAACTTGTCACCGCCGCTTACAGAAGATCCTTTTTCGACTCTAAAGAGTACGGTAAAACTCATACTGTTGCCCTATCATCTGTGAGAGCAGGCAATATGATAGGTGGGGGAGACTGGGGAGAAGATAGGATTATCCCCGACTGTGTAAGAGCTTTATCTAAAAGAAAAACTATCATTATTCGTAACCCAACGGCAACAAGACCTTGGCAGTATGTGTTAGAACCCTTATCTGGTTATTTATGGCTAGGGGCATTAATGTATCGGGATGGAACTAAATATAGCGATGCCTGGAACTTTGGTCCAAATGAGAGTGATATCCTTACTGTAGAGGGACTTGTTGGTTTACTTTTGAATGAATGGGGCAATGGCGAATGTGAAATTCGTACAGATGACCCACATGAAGCCCATCTTTTAAAGCTTGATATAAGCAAGGCAAATTCTACGTTAAAATGGAAACCCGTTTATAATATATACGATGCAATAAAAGAGACGGCTATATGGTATAAAACATTTTATTCTAACAGCGTTGAAAATATCTATGATTTTACGGTGTCGCAGATAGCTAAGCACATTAAAAAAGCAAAAACAGATGATTTGTTGTGGGCGAAAGAGCTTTAGATGCAATTCTTAAAATTTAAAAGGCGGGTAACTAAATCAAGAAATATAAATGTGAATATACCAGAACATTTTGGTGACCGGGTAGAGATTATTTTGCTTCCGTCCCTTGATAATTACTTTCAAAAAAAAATCATTCCCGGCGAATCTTACGTCCCTGCCTCTGGTAAACTTCTTGATGAGAAAGATTTGCATAATCTGATAGAGTCTTCCCTAGATATGTGGCTTACAGCAGGCAGATTTGCTGAAAAATTTGAGGAAGAATTTTCAAAATTTTTAGGTGTCAAATATTGTTCTCTCACAAATTCAGGCTCTTCAGGAAATTTACTTGCAATATCTGCTCTTACTTCGTATAAGCTAGGAGAAAGAAGACTTAAAAAGGGGGATGAAGTTATTGCCGTAGCGGGTTGTTTTCCTACTACTATTACACCGATAATCCAAAATGGACTGGTTCCTGTTTTTTTTGACATAGATATTGGGACATACAATATAGATGTAAGCAAGATAGAACATGCAATTTCTGAAAAAACAAAGGCTATTTTTATTGCCCACACTCTTGGAAACCCATTTAATTTGGATAGAGTATGTGAAATATGTGAGAGGTATAATCTTTGGCTTATAGAAGATAATTGCGATGCGCTGGGAAGTAAATTTAATTCTCGTTTTACTGGTACTTTTGGCCATCTTGCAACTCACAGCTTTTACCCCGCACATCATATAACTATGGGAGAAGGCGGCGCGATAGTAACAAGTGATAAACAACTTTATCACATTGTGAATTCCTTTAGAGACTGGGGCAGGGACTGCTGGTGTCCGCCAGGGAAAGACAACACTTGTGGGAAGAGATTTAAATGGAAGCTCGGCAACCTTCCTTACGGATATGACCATAAATATATCTACTCTCACCTTGGATACAATCTAAAAGTGACCGATATGCAGGCAGCAGTGGGATTATCCCAATTAAAAAAACTTCCTTTCTTTATAAAAAAACGTCGAGAAAACTGGCAAAGGCTTTATGCCGGCCTAAAAGAATTTGAAGATTTTTTAATTCTTCCTCAGACCACAGAAAATAGTGAGCCAAGTTGGTTTGGATTTGTCATCTCGGTGAGACCAAACTGTGGATTCTCAAAAAATGACCTGGTTAATTATTTAGAATCTAATAAGATTGGAACGAGGATGCTTTTTGCCGGTAATATTATTAAGCAACCTGCATTTACCGAGCAAAATATTGAATATAGAGTGTACAGGAAATTAAAAAATACAGATTTTGTAATGGAAAATACATTTTGGATAGGTGTTTGGCCTGGGTTAGATACAGATTGCATAAACTACATGATAGAAAAGTTTAGTGAATTTTTTACCAAATGAGATATCTAATTACTGGGGGTTGCGGATTTCTGGGAAGTAATCTAGCAGCTAAAGCTTTGAAAAGAGGTGAAGAGCTGATTGTCTTTGACAACTTATGCCGTTATGGCTCTTACCAAAATTTAGAGTGGTTAAAATCTCAAGGTGAATTTAAGTTTATTCATGCTGACATTAGAAATACAAATGATGTAGAAAAAGCGGTTAAAGATACAAAACCGGATATTGTTTTTCATTTGGCTGGTCAGGTAGCGATGACAACTTCTCTCAAGAATCCAAGGCTTGATTTTGAAGTTAACACGCTTGGGACATTTAATTTATTAGAAGCGGTTAGAAAATATACGGCAGATAGCATAATAATCTATTCCTCAACCAATAAAGTGTATGGCAATTTGGAGTATCTTACTTATGAGGAAACAAAAACGCGGTATATATGCAGAGATTACCCTAATGGTTTTGATGAGAAATTACCGTTGCATTTTCATTCCTCTTATGGATGCTCAAAAGGGGCAGCGGACCAGTATGTACTGGATTATGCGAGGATGTTTGGCTTAAAGACTGTTGTTTTTAGACATTCTTCTATGTATGGAAGCCGACAATTTGCTAGCTATGATCAAGGCTGGATCGGCTGGTTTTACCAGAAGGCAATCGAGATAAAGAAAGGTATCTTAAAGGAGCCTCTTACCATATCAGGCAATGGAAAACAGGTAAGAGATGTCTTGCATGCTTCCGATATAGTCAGACTTTATTTTAAGACGTTAGAAAAGATAGAACAGGCAAAGGGACAGGTTTTTAATATTGGTGGGGGCATTGAAAATAGTTTATCCCTTCTTGAGCTATTTAATATATTAGAGAATGAATTAAATATAGAAATGAATTATGTAAAGCTCCCTTGGAGAAAAAGCGACCAAAAAGTCTTCGTGGCAGATATTGATAAAGCAAGGAATTTGATTAGCTGGGAGCCTGAAGTCGATAAAAACAATGGCATCAGAATGATGCTGGATTGGCTAAGGGATAGTCATAATCTGAAAGAAAAATGAAAAAGTTAAGTAAAAATTGGAGTGCAAAAATAGCTTATTTTGATAGTGCAACCCGAACAAGAGTTGTAAAGCTTCATATATCTTTAACCTTTGTCTATAAAGCATTGGCTATTGGGTTGAGTTACTTACTTGTTCCGCTCACAATTGGCTATCTTAATATAGAACAATATGGAATATGGATGACTCTTCTTTCTGTTATGTCCTGGGTTGCTTTCTTTGACATCGGCCTTGGCAATGGACTGAGGAATAAACTAACAAAAGCACTTGCAGTGAATAATATCAAACTCGCCAAAATATATGTTTCAACAGCGTATGTTGCAATTAGCTTTATTGCTTTTATATTTTTTGTGATACTCATATTCCTCTTACCCTTTACGCCTTGGAATAAAATATTTAATACAACTTCGGTTAGCAACATCGAGTTATCGAAAGTCGTTTTTGTTGTTGGCTTTTTCTTCTTGTTTAACTTTGTTTTGTCTTTATGCAGGCAAATATTTTATGCTTATCAACAGGCCTCTTTTGCAACTATGGGACAACTTCTACTAAATCTCTTTGCATTAACTACAACATATCTCCTAATTCATTATACCTCTGGCAGGTTACTTTATTTGGGTGTCTGCTATGGATTATCCATGGTGTCATCTAGCCTTTTGTTAACATATTATTTTTATAAGAAACACAACGAGGTGATCCCATCTGTAAGATATGTTGATTTAAGCAAGGTAAGAGAAATCACCTCCCTCGGTGTAAAGTTTTTTATCATCCAGATGGCAGTTCTTATAATATTTGCCACAGATAATATGATTATTACCCAGGTTTTAGGACCAACCCAGGTTACCCCATATAATGTTGTTTTTAAGCTTTTCAGTATAATTACAGTAGGGCACACAATTCTGGTTACTCCCCTATGGTCTGCCTATACTGACGCTTATGCAAAGGGAGATATTAGGTGGATAAGAAATACTTTAAAGAAACTTAATATATTAATGATCCCTATAATAATCGGTGTTTTGATTCTGATTATTTTCGCAAGGAATATAATAAATATCTGGGTTGGTTCTAATATTAAGTTTTCTCATTTATTAGTGGCATTTATGGGGATTTACGCTGTTATCTCGGTTTGGAATAATATATATGCATATTTTTTAAATGGAATAGGCAAAATAAAGTTACCTATGGTTATTTCAACTTTCGCAGCAATAGGCAATGTTCCTTTGTCGATTTATTTTGCAAAGACTTTACAGTTTGGGAATACCGGCGTCATATTGGGTACCATAGTTTGTCTATCTCCAGGAGTTATCTTTGGTCCTTTACAAACTTGGTACATCATCCATGTTAAAAATAAACAAGGTATGTTAAATGCAATATTTAGTTAGTGTACTTATACCTACATATAATCGCGATGCTTTTTTAAAGCGTGCGATTGAATCCGCCTTAAAGCAAAGCTATGAAAGTACTGAAATAGTCATTTCTGACAATTGTTCTACTGACGATACGAAAGAAGTTGTTTCCAAATTCAATAATGATAGAATTAGATATTTTAGAAATGAAAGAAACATTGGTCCTATTCTGAATTGGCGACTATCATTGGAAAAAGCGAGGGGAATTTATTCCGTAATCTTATGTGACGATGATTATTTTCTTGATGAGCGATATCTTGAAAACGCTGTTAACCTGTTCGGCAAATATAACTCTGTAAATTTGGTAATAACGGATTGTGTGTTAGGAACCTCCAATAGCGAGTGCACAACATATTTAGGTCTCAATGAGTATGTAAATGGCTTAATTTTTTTTAGGAACTTTTGGACTAAGAATTTTCGTATCCCAGTTATCAGCAACATTTTTAGGACTTCCAACGCCTTAGAATTAGACCCATTTAAGGATAACCAGATTTTGTATTCTGATATTGAATTATGGTTAAAGTTAATGCTTGTTGGGGATGTTGGCTACATAAATTCTCCCTGTGTCTATTACAACTTCCATGGCGATAACATAGTAAAAAACTTATCAAGGCAGCAGCTTTATAAAAATGCGAAATTTATCAGAAATATTCGGATATTCATGGAGAAAAATAAATATGACCCTGCTTTTATTAAAGACTGGATATACAAATTTGTTAATAGATATATATATTTCATTTCAGCTGCTAATAATCTGAAAATTGACTTAAAGTTGTACAAAGATATTTTGCATGAAGCTGATTGTCATTATAGTTATGCAGGATTCCTCAGATTAATTTTGCACAGAATTATTAGAGACGCTAAAACAAAAATAAACAGGTTAAAAAGGAGCAAGGTTTAACACGAGCTATGGTAAATCTTCCAAAAGTAAGTATTCTGATTCCAGTTTATAATAGAGCGAAAATAATACTAGAAACTCTGAATTCTGCTATCAATCAAACTTATAAGAACATTGAAGTCATTGTGATTGATAATAAAAGTACGGATGATACTTTTGAAGTAGTGAAAGAATTTGCCGAGTCATATCCGAATGTCAGGGTATATCAAAATGAGGAGAATATTGGCCCGGTGAGAAATTGGCAGCTGTGTTTACAGTATGCAACAGGTGAGTACGTCAAGATCCTTTGGTCTGACGATTTGATAGATCCTACTTTTACAGAAAAGACCTTGCCATATCTTGTAGCTCATGAAGACGTAGGCTTTGTTTTTACTGGTGCCGAAGTCTTCAATGATGACACAGGACAAAGAGGAAAAGCTTATTTTATTGGAAACACAGGTATATACCATACTAAGAAATTCATTGAAGGTTCTTTGTTAGGCGGCCCATTTCCAGTTTCACCAGGGAATGCTTTATTCAGAAAGAAAGATGTTGAAAAAAATTTAATAATAGACATTCCTAACAAGATAGATAGCGATTTCAAAATACATGGAATAGGTAACGATCTTTTAATTTACTTACTTACGGCTAAAGATTACCCTAATTTTGCATTTGTCAATGAAACATTATCTTTTTTTAGAAGCCATCAAGGTTCTATATCAATTTCCTCAAACAGGGGTGACGTGGTTATCTTATACCACATTGCCAAGGCCTATCTTGTTGAAAATTATGTGAGCGACGAGAAATTAAGAAAGAAATTCAACGCCGAACTGCTTGCCTTTCTCCTAAAATACGTTAAAAAAAACAGTCTTGGCGTTAAATCAGTCAAAAATTTTTACTTTGCCGAAGATAAGGCTGATGTGGATTATTTATTTTTCAGTAAATTAATTTTTACCAAATTATTCAAGAAGTTAGGTTTGGTTTCAAGGTTATGTGATAATCATTCGTAGTAGTATTGTAGAGACTAGAGGCCTCGGGGGAAAAGCTAGCATAATGCCGAAGTCGCTGACATCACTCCAATACTTTTCTACTTGCGTGATTTACCGATACTGGAAGATATCGATGGGCGGGTCCTTCGAGCAGTTCTTTCCGAGGAGTTAAGTAGCAAGCGAAAAGTGCGGAAGGTAAAAGCTTTTTCCCATCGGGACAATATTGAACGCCAGCACAGCAAGCGAGAACAAGAGGAGTTCGAGAAACGGCTTCGTGAGTTAGGATATTTGTAATGACGAGGGATCTGAAAAGAAATCAACAGGATTCAAGGGAAGAGCAACCATTAGTCTCTATCGTAACACCCTCTTACAACCAAGGTCAGTTCATTGAGCAGACTATTCTCTCGGTCAAGAATCAAAATTGCCCGAATATTGAACATATCATCGTGGACGGGGGCTCGACAGATAATACTTTGGAGATTCTCAAGAAATACGAAGGTACCTACAACATGTGTTGGATTTCCGAGTCGGATGAAGGACAAGCGGATGCAGTCAATAAAGGTTTTGAAATGGCGAATGGAGAAATAATAGGGTGGTTAAATTCAGATGATGTGTATGTCGATCGTCACGCAATTACCAGTATGGTTAACGTTTTACAGAACTCCGAGGATGTGGACGTTGTCTATGGTGACCTTATATTTATCAACGCAGATAGTGTTATCCTGAAGATTCAACGTTATCCTCCATTCAATTATAGGTGTATGCTTCGAAAGAATTACATTGGGCAACCGACAGCATTCTTTCGGAAAAGAATTGTAGAAAAACACAAGTTAGATATCAGTTTGCAATTTGCTATGGACTATGAATTTTGGTTGAGACTAGGGGAGAAATATAAGTTCCTCCACATTGACAGAATAGTTGCAGGGGAAAGAAATCATCCTCAGCGGAAAGTAGTTACTCATCGAGCTCAGGTGGGCAAGGAAAGCTTCGAAGTGAAAAAAAGGTATGGCCAAACGTTCGGATTACAATATTACATAGGACGATTTGTAGATATGTTTCCCTCAAATGAAATTGGGAGGATTAAGGGGTTATATAAGTTGCCTTATTTGTACAAGAAAAATGATTTTGCGTTTCAGGCTAGTCTTGGTCCAATATCAACAGTCGTTGCCAACCAGCTATGGAGGAGGACGAGGAACATAGGTTTGCAACAGTCCTGAGATTCGTAAAGAGATTTGGTGTCGCTGATCTCAAAATATACGTAATCCGAACTGCCGCCACGATAACTGCAAATGATTTTCTCAGACGGTTTGGGGCTGTTGCCGTCTTTAAGAAATGGAATGGCAAATGGGTTAACTTAATAAAGTGGAAATGGTAAACTGAATTCCCAGTACTATGGTAAATAGAATTCCCAGGGTAATGGTAAACAGAAATCCCATAAGGATGGTAAATAGAATTCCCATTTCGAGAGAACTCCTGTATAGTTTTGGAAAAACTTTACAGGAGAGGAAATGATAAGAGAAAAAATGTACGAAAAAGTTCAACTTTTCAAAAGACAGGGGTATTCCAAGTCAGAGATAACATCTGATCTGGAAATAGACCCCAAGACCGCAGCCAAGTATTACGCCATGGATGGAAGGAAGTTCAAAGCCTACCGGAAAGAGCACATGTTTCGGGATAGGGTGTTTGAAGAATATGAGAAAGATATCCTCGAAGTCTACCAGATGAATGAATTCGGCAAGCTTAATATGAGTGCGGTGTATGATTATCTGGAAGAAAAATACGGCACTCTTTCTGGCAACGAACAAACCTTACGCAACTACATAGGTTATCTTATTAAGAGCGACAAGCTACGGTTGAAGGAGAAGATAAGGCTCTATACAAAAGTTCCGGAACTTCCCTTTGGAAAACAGATGCAGCTTGATTTTGGCCAGTACCGGTGTAGAAGTGGACTTAAGCTCTACATATTTGCCTCTCTTCTTTCGGCAAGCCGGTATAAGTACGTCGTTTTTCAGGACCATCCCTTCAGGACCAAGGAGGTTATTTCTCATCTCCTTAACTCGTTTGATTATTTCAAAGGAGTACCGAAGGAGATAGTCATTGATCAAGATAGCTTAATGGTGGTGAGTGAGAATGCCGGGGACATAATCTATACCGATGATTTTAAGTATTTTATTGAGGAACAGGAGCTAAGAATGTATGTCTGCCGGGCCTCTGACCCGGAGACGAAAGGAAAGATTGAGAACCTCATTAAATATGTTAAGCACAATTTTCTTTCCATAAGGGATTTTAAGAGTGTAGATGAGGCCAATGAACGTGGAGTTACATGGCTGAAAAGAAGGGCGAACGGGAAGATATCCCAGGCCACCAAAAAGATACCGGCCCTTCTGATTGACGAGGAAAGAAAGCACCTTCGGCCTTTAGGGAACTCCATCTTCAGGAAAAACTCTCATTTAGGCAGAGAACAAAGGATTGCCAGCGAGAAAGCCTATATCTCAGTAGGAGCGTCAAGCTATCAACTGCCTTTAAAGTACCGGAATAGAACCGTGGAGATCTATCTCACCAAACATAAACTTTTCGTCTTTGATCTCTACACACAAAAGGAAATTATTGCGTATGAGCTTTCTCCGATTCCTGGAAGAACACTCTCTAAGAGAGAGCATGGTAGGGAAATGGAGAAACCAGCCCAGGAACTAAAAACGTTTGTTTCTGAGATATTTGAATCAGAGAACTGGAAGAGCTTTACGATAAGGAATTTTAAAACCTTTTCCCGATATGTAAGAGACCAATGTCTGGAGGCGAAACGATACTTTCTGGCCAAGGATATCGACCGTGATATTCTGGAGCAAGCTCTCAAGTTCTGCCTTAAGAATGATACGGTAAGTTTTTCCAACTTGAATGATACCTATGCCTATTTTAAGCGTACCTCTCAAGGATTAAATGATATCCTTAAGGAAATACCAACCCTGGACCGACTATATCAAGGTGGGTATGAACCGTTAGAGGTTACCAAAAGGAATTTATCGGTGTATAAAGAGCTCATCGGGAAAAGTAAGGGAGCGCTCATATGAAAGCCTATGAAGAGACTCTGAGCTTTTTAAACACCCTGAATCTCAAAGGAATAGCGGGCAGGCTTGATGAAATGATCCATGATGCGGAAATCAGGAAAGTCTCCTATATTACCTTTCTCAACACCTTATTTGCCACCGAGGTATCTTATCGAGTCAAACGCCGGGTGGAGAGAAATATGGTAGGGGCTCATTTCCCCATCATCAAGACAATGTCGGATTTTGAGTTTGGCCGCCTCAAGGGAATAGGAAAATCAGAAGCAGTAAATCTTCTTGACTGCGCCTGGATAGATAACAAAGAGAACCTCTTATTCTTTGGTCCTCCTGGCGTCGGAAAAACTCACCTCGCCATCTCCTTTGGGGTAGCTGCAGTAGAGAAAGGATATACTGTTTGTTTTGAGAGAATTGCCAACCTCATAAAGCTTTTGAAGACAGCGGAGATCCAGAGGAAATCTGAATATCGAATCAGGAGAATAATGAAGTCAAGCCTAGTCGTGATTGACGAGATCGGCTACACTCCGATTGAGAAACGAGAGGCTAATCTTTTCTTCAACCTAATTAGTGAAATGTATG
>Ga0315541_1000490_pt1 | contig 42009 bp, 37 predicted proteins | sample SalMarSW160190MG_FD_203095 | JGI IMG/M metagenome (GOLD analysis project Ga0315541, IMG submission 203095) | Salt marsh sediment microbial communities from the Plum Island Ecosystem LTER, Massachusetts, United States - Salt Marsh Sediment SW1601-190 ...
GCCCTTAACGGCGCTTCCCTGGAGGAGGAGTGGGAGTTTAAGACGGGGGGTAAGGTCTGGTCAACCCCGGCGATAGAGGATGACACCCTCTATATCGGCTCCTTTGATAAGAAGCTCTACGCCCTGGATGCCAGCGACGGCACTGAGAAATGGGATTTTGAGACCGAGGGGGCTATCATCTCCACCCCTCTGGTCTATGATAATATCGTCTATTTTGGTTCCTTTGACCGGCACCTTTACGCCGTTGATACTGGCGGCAGCCTGAAGTGGAAATTCCCGGCTGATAGCTGGTTCTGGGCTAAACCTGTAGTTTATGATGACATTATTTATGCCCCCTGCCTTGACGGCAAGGCTTACCTCTTGAATGCTGAAAGCGGGGACAAAATAAACGAGTTTGACCTTGGAAGTCCCATTTCTTCGTCTCCAGTTTTGGCTGGTAGCTCAGTTGTTATCGTTTCTGAAGAAGGCAAGGTATATGCTATAGATACCGGCAGTAACCAGCTTAGGCTACTATCTGAGCTGGGAGAGATGGTACGTGCCCCCCTCTGCACCAGTGAGGGGGTTGTCTATGTTTATACCGGCAGTCAGAATCTCTATGCCCTGGACGCAGAGTCAGGGGCAACGCTGTGGAGTATAGCCATTAAGTAGTAAGTGAGGTCTGGTTTTAGTGGGTATCGGTGATATCTGGAATTTAATAGCCATGCAGCCAATGACAAACACCCTCATTGTGCTGACTCATGTTTTATTCAACAACTTCGGCATGGCTATTATCTTCCTGACTATCGTGGTTAACGCCGCCATGCTTCCCCTCACCCTGAAGCAGGTTCGTGCCTCTAAGGCAATGCAAGCCCTTCAGCCCAAGCTCGCTGAGATTCAGAAGAAGTACGCCAAGGACAAGCAGAGGCTGGCTCAGGAGCAGATGAAGATTTATAAGGAGTCCGGGGTAAGCCCTGCGGGCTGCATTTTGCCCCTCTTAGTCCAGATGCCGGTCTGGATAGCCCTGTATCAGTCAATAATGCGGCTGCTGGCGGTAATCCCGGAGAATCTGCTTGGCCTGTCCGAGTATCTTTATTCCTGGCCAGTAGTATTTTCCACACTGCCTTTGGAGAATCATTTCCTCTGGCTGAACCTGGCTACTGGGGATATGCTGCTGGCAATCCTGGTTGGGGGGACGATGTGGGTGCAGCAAAAGATGATAATGGCGCCAGGTGCCGACCCCAAGCAGCAACAGCAGGCTAACATGATGCTATGGCTAATGCCCATGATGTTTGCTTTCCTCACCCTGTCGTTTCCCAGCGGGCTGGCTCTTTTCTGGGTGACATCAAATGTTATCCGAATTGGTATCCAGTATTCTGTTACCGGTTGGGGCGGCTTGGTTAAGTCAGCGCCGAAAAAGGAGACTGACAAGGATAAAAAGTATAAAGAGCGCATTGCTGAGGTAGAAAAAGCACCTGAGGGTGCTGATATTGTTGCGCCGAGTGTGACGCAGGAAGAAGGTTTGAGCCATGAAGAGTCTGGAAGTGAGCGGCAAGACCGTGGAGGAGGCTACCAAAAAAGCATTAGAGCAACTAGGCGTAAGCCGAGAAGAGGTGGAAGTCACCGTCGTAAAGGAAGGTAAGCGTGGTGTCCTTGGTCTGGGGGCGGAGGAAGCCAAGGTTATAGTAAAGCTGCTGGCGGCTGCGCCCAAGGAGAAGGCTAAGAAGGCTGAGGCTGCGCCCGAGGAGAAGGTTAAGAAACCTAAGAAGGCTGAGAAGGCTGAGAAAGCTGAGGAACCTAAGAAGGCTGAGAAAGCTGAGGAACCTGAGAAACCTGAAGAGAAGGGTGATTTGGCTGAGGCGGCAGCCAGTGTCCTGGAGACACTTATCGAACGGCTGGGGCTGGAGGCATCAGTTGTATCTGAAATGAAGCCCCCGGTGGCGGGGGGTGAAGATGCCCCTCCTGTCGTTACCCTTAATGTGAAGGGTGATGACCTTGGTATCCTCATCGGGCGGCGTGGCCAGACCCTTGCCTCCCTTCAGCATATTGTCCGACTTATCATAGCTAATCAGGCTAAGGCTCGGGTGCCTATAGTTATCGATGTTGAGGGGTATAAGCAGCGCCGCTACGATGCCTTGCAGGCTTTAGCCCGGCGGGTGGCGGAGCAGGTAAAAGATAGGGGAAAGCCTTTTGCCCTGGAACCTATGCCCGCTTATGAGAGGCGCATTATCCATCTTACCCTGTCTGATAACCCTGATGTTACCACTGAGAGCAGCGGCGAGGGTGAGGGGCGGAAGGTGGTTATTGTGCCGCGGCAGCATTGACAGTCACCTGATAAGCTGATTATGATTTCTTGGAAAATAAGGGGGAGAGGGGGGAGATAAGTGGCCAAGAAAGAAGCACCGAAGATTGACTGGGCAGGGCTTACCCAGGAGATGGAGCGTTTGCTTCGCCTGAAAACAAGCCCTGTTGCCTACAAGAGACTGGAGAAGGTGGAGGAGCTGGATAAGATACCGGAGGTGGTGCGACTTGATCGCCGAGCCTCTTTTTGCCAGGTACCAGCGCTGGTTCGAAGTATTGGCTTGACGGTAGGGGCGACCAGAGACAACTTTGGTGAGCGCTGCGCTCGAATCAATGGCCTAGCGCCGACTACCGAAAAGCAGGTCGCCTGGGAGGCATCTGCCTTCGCCACTACCTGGTTTGCCACCGCGGAGGAAGCCAGAAAACAAATGGCGGAATATCCCTTGGTCCCACCCGGAGAGGCTGTCGTGGTTGCTCCGCTGGCTGCGGGGAAATTTGACCCCGATGTTATCTTAATCTACGCTAACCCGGCGCAGATGATGTTACTGATGAACGGGCTCCAGTTTAAGGACTACGAACGCTTTCAGTTTTTCTTCATCGGTGAAGGCTCTTGTGCCGATGGCTTAGCTCAGTGTTATACTACTGGCAAGCCTGCCCTGGCTATTCCCTGTATGGGGGAGAGGGCGTTTGGCGCCGTTAGCGAGGATGAGCTGGTTATGGCGCTGCCACCGGGAATGATGGCGAAGGCAGTCGAGGGATTGCAAGCGCTTAAGGAAAGAGGAATTGGCTATCCTATTATGTACCTTGGACCTCTGTGCGATCCCTCTCCAGTGCTCACACAGATCTACCCTGAGTGGTGGAACCGTCGTTGACCCCAGATACAGGTGGCCTATAGAGGGTTTTTGATGTTTCGTCCCGTTAGTAGTAAGGTTAATTTCCCACAATTTGAGGAGGAAATCCTCAGCTTCTGGAGAAGCAAAAAGGTCTTTGAGCGGAGCGTAGACGCCCGCCAGGGCGGTCAGCGCTTCGTCTTGTACGAGGGGCCACCTACGGCTAATGGCAGCCCGGGGATACATCATGTGCTTTCCAGGGTCTTTAAGGACATCATCCCCCGCTATAAGGCGATGAAGGGCTTCTATGCCCCGCGCATCGCCGGCTGGGACACCCACGGGCTGCCGGTAGAGCTGGAGGTGGAGAAGGAGCTCGGTTTTTCCAGCAAAGCCCAGATTGAGGACTTCGGCATTGCCAAGTTTAACGCCCGCTGCCGGGAGAGCGTTTTTAGCTACCTCAAGGAGTGGAATGCGCTGACCGAGCGCATTGCCTTCTGGATTGACCTGGAGCACCCCTATATCACCATGGACAATAACTACATTGAAAGTGTCTGGTGGGCGATAAAGAGGATGTGGGATAAGAATTTAATCTATCAGGGCTATAAGGTCACCCCCCACTGCCCCCGCTGCGGCACCTCGCTTTCTTCCCATGAGGTAGCACTGGGCTATAAGGATGATACCGAAGACCCCTCGGTTTACATAAAGTTTAAGGTCTCCGGGAAATCAGTAGGTGATTTTGCTCTGGATAAGCCCGCTTATTTACTTGCCTGGACGACCACGCCCTGGACACTGCCGGGCAATACGGCTCTGGCAATAGCCCCTGAGGCTGAATACGTAATAGTCGAGGTTGAAAACGAGTATCTCATTCTGGCTTCGGCTCGGCAGGAAGCATCCGGTCTGGGCGAGGCGCCGGTAATGGCTAAGGTTAAGGGCAGTGATTTACAGGGTGTATTTTATGAGCCCCTGTTTAACCCCCACGATTTTAATGTAGAGAGAAAGCGCTTTGATAATCTCGCTTCTTTGAATTTGCAGGCGGCGGATAAAGACCTGACCTATCCGGTTATAGGCGGCGACTTTGTCTCCATGGAGGACGGCACGGGCATCGTCCATATCGCCCCGGCCTATGGCGAGATTGACTATGAGGCAGGGGGGAAAAATAACCTTGACTTTGTCCACACCGTGGACTTGCAGGGCAATATAATTGGCACCTACCCTTTCTCAGGCAAATTCGTCAAGGACGCCGATAAGGATATTCTTGACGACCTGAAATCAAGAAACCTGCTCTTGCGCAGCGAGACCATTCGCCACACCTATCCCTTCTGCTGGCGCTGCGATACCCCCCTGCTCTACTATGCCAAGCAGACCTGGTATATCAGGACGACGGCAATAAAAGACAAGCTTATCGCCAGAAATGACGAGATAAACTGGTATCCGGAGCATATCAAGTACGGGCGTTTCGGCGACTGGCTGCAGAATAACGTTGACTGGGCTTTTTCCCGGGAGAGGTATTGGGGGACACCGCTGCCGGTCTGGCACTGCGATGCCTGCAATAGCTACGAATGCGTGGGCAGTATAGAGGAACTAAAGAAAAAGCCCAACCTCTCTGGCTTTAAAGAGCCTCTGGACCTGCACCGCCCCTTTGTTGACGGGCTGACCTTTGATTGCTCAAAGTGCGGGGCAACAATGAAGCGGCTGCCGGAGGTGATTGACTGCTGGTTTGATTCCGGAGCCATGCCCATAGCCCAGCACCACTACCCCTTTGACAATGACGCTTTGCTTGAGGACGGAAGGTTCCCCGCCGATTATATCAGTGAAGCCGTTGACCAGACGCGGGGGTGGTTTTACAGCCTTCACGCCATATCCACCCTGTTATTTAACCGCATCTGTTTTAGCAATGTCATCTGCCTGGGGCATGTCCTTGACGCCAAAGGGGAGAAGATGAGCAAGGCGAGGGGGAATGTGGTTGAGCCAGGGGCGATAATCAATAAATATGGCGCTGATGCCCTGCGCTGGTATTTCTTTACTGGCACGGCGCCGGGTAATGTGCGCCGTTTCTCCGAGGAGGCGGTGGCTGAGGTAACGCGCCGTTTCTTCTTAACCCTGTGGAACGTCTATTCCTTCTTCGTTACCTATGCCAATATAGACAAGTTCGCCCCCGGCTCGAAAAAGGTTTCCTTGGAGCCGTCGGAGCTTGACCGCTGGATTATCTCCGAGCTTAACCAGCTCATAGTTGATGTTGACGGCGGGCTGGAGGCTTATAATCCCACCGAGGCGGGGAGAAAGATAGAGGGTTTTGTTGACGACCTTTCTAACTGGTATGTGCGGCGGAGCCGGCGGCGGTTCTGGAAGAGCGAGAGTGACGCCGATAAGCTGGCGGCATACACCACCCTATACGAATGCCTGGTAACCCTGTCAAAGCTGTTAGCCCCCTTTACCCCCTTCCTGGCTGAGGAGCTTTATCAAAATCTGGTCTGTTCGGTTTTTCCCGATGCTCCGGAGAGCGTGCATCTGGCTGATTTTCCGGTGGCGGATAAGAGCAAGATTGATGAGCAGCTGATGGCTGATGCTCAGCTGGCGATGAAGGTATGCAGCCTGGGTCGGGCGGCTAGGAGCGAGGCGGGAATTAAAGTTCGGCAGCCTCTGGACCACGCTGTTGTCAGCGTTGCCGGTACCAAGGATGAGGAAAGGCTAAAGAAGCTGAAACCTCAGATTCTGGAAGAACTTAATGTAAAAGAGCTAAAATTTGATGCTCTTTCCGAGGTGGTGAAACTTGAGAAGCCCGCTTACGTGGTCGGCGCCGAGGGCAATTACGCGGTAGCCATGCCTACCGAGATTTCCCCCGAGCTTAAAGCCGAGGGTATGGCGCGGGAGATTGTGCGCCGGCTGCAGGCAATGCGCCGCTCCGCCGGCTTTGACATCGCCGACCATATCATTACCTACTATCAGGGGGGAGATTATATCAGGGAGATAATGGCAGATAAAACTCTGGCTGAATACATCAAGCAGGAGACGCTCTCCCAAGAGCTTATTGACGGGGTTCCCGAAGAGGGCGTCTTTACCGAGCGCCAGAAGATTAGCGGCTACGATATTTTGCTGGGAGTTAAGAGGCTGGGCTAGGGCGGCGGACTTTCCGTAAGTGTGGCGTAGGTGGTATATTCGTTGTTGCCCCGCCAGTAGATTATTTCCACATTCTGCCCGATTTCACAGGAAGTTACTGCTTCTACGAAGTCCCCGATGTTAGCAATCTCTTCGCCGTTAAAGCCAACGATAACATCCCCAGCCTCCAGTCCCGCTTCCTCGGCAGGATAGCCGGTAAGTACTTCAAAAATAAAGATTCCTTCATTTACCGCCAGATTATATTGCCAGACTAGGTAGGGGGTTACATCGGTGTAACTTATCCCCAGGTAAGGCCTGACCACATGACCGGTGTTTATTAGTTGGGTGATAATTGGTAGCGCTGAGTCGATGCTTATCGCCCAGCCCATAGCCTCCACCCCGACCATAGAAATCTTGACACTGGTAATGCCAACCACCTCGCCCTGCATATTTACCAGTGGTCCGCCGCTGTTGCCCGGGTTGATGGCGGCACTGGTGCCGATAAGGTCGTGAAGCGTTTGCCCTGGCGATACGGTTATGGAAGCGCCCAGGCTCCTGACTATTCCTTCCGAAGGGGTTACTCCCAGCCCCAGTGAATTGCCGATAGCCAGTACCCATTCGCCAAGATTAAGTTCCGAAGAATCTCCCCCGCTGGCTCTCATCAAGTTTTCAGCCTCAATCTTAACTACCGCCAGGTCGGTGAGGAAGTCGGTGCCTACTACCGCTGCGGGGAAGGTCCGGCCGTCATCCAGGGTTACCGTTATGTTCTGAGCCCCTTCAACGACATGATTGTTGGTCACGATGTAGCCATTTTCATCTATAATCCACCCCGAGCCGGCACCCTCCTCCGTATATAGCTGACCGAAGAAATAGGTTATAGTCTCGGTGTTGATGGCTACCACCGATGGCTTAACCTTGGTTACAACCGATGTAAAATCAGGAAGCTGTTGGCTTTCACTATCGGAGGGTGGTGGTGTCCAGTCAGGCTCAGTGGAGTTGGTAAGTGGTGAGGGTGGCAGGCTATCTACCGGGGGCAATACACAGCTACTAGCGAGGAGAAGGCACAGAATTATGAGGGGAATTAATAGATATTTCAATTTCATGTTTATCCCTTTCATTGCGGTTTTTATTGTAGCACGCAGGCAGGATTTAGACAAAGTTCTAGGCTCTTTCCTTTTAGTATAACGAAGCCGCCGCCGTTTGGTTAGGCTACAGGTTAAAACTTTGTTTTCCCAGCCCCTCCTCCAGAGTATTCTTTCCCACCCACCCGCCCATTAGGCTTTGCGGCTTACCCCCGCCCTCAGGGGCTCTGCTCACCAGCTTTGGTGGGTGGGAGGGTGGGAAGAAAAGCATACGCCAAAAAGGGTGAGGGGGTGGGAAAAAGGTTGCTAAGCAACCTTCATTTTGCCCCCTCTATAGGCTGTGGTAAAATAAATTTGTATGGCACGAGCCTATTTAACCGAGCAAGTACGGGGACTGCCCGCCAGCCCCGGCGTCTACCTGTTTAAAGACGCCGAGGACAATATTCTATATGTGGGTAAGGCAGCCAACCTCCGCCACCGCGTCAGCTCCTACTTTGGCGGCGGGCAGAAGCTGACGCCGAAACTCAGGCGGATGGTGAGCAGGGTCAGCGACCTTGACTACTTCGTTACCGGCTCGGAGCAGGAGGCTCTTATCCTGGAGCTGAACCTGATAAAGAGGCACCACCCCACCTATAATGTCCGCCTCAAGGATGATAAGACCTTCCCCTACCTCAAGATAGACCTGAGCGAAGACTGGCCCCGGGTTTTTGTTACCCGCCGTCTGGAGGAGGACGGGGGGCGCTACTTCGGCCCCTTCGCCAGCGCCAAGTCGGTGCGCCAGACGCTGAAGCTGATAAAGGGAATCTTCCCCTTCCGCTCCTGCTCCAGGACTATCACCGGCACCGACCGCCGAGCCTGCCTTGACTATGATATCGGGCGTTGCCTTGCCCCCTGCATCGGCGTGACCAGCCGGGAGGAATACGCCGAGGTGATAAAACAGGTAGTCCTCTTCCTTGAGGGGAAGCAGGAGATGGTGGTGCGACAGCTTGAGAGCAGGATGAATAAGGCGGCTGAAACCTTGGACTTTGAGACCGCCGCCCGGCTCAGGGACCAGCTAGGGGCGGTTAAGCAGGTGGTTGAGGGGCAAAGAATCGCCGCTACGGTGAGGGGGGAGCAGGACGTTATCGCCTTCGCTCAGGACAGAGACCAGGCTTGTGTCCAGGTCTTCTTTATCCGGGGTGGTAAGCTGATTGGTCGGGAGAGTTTTCTGCTTCAGGGGACCCGCTATGAGGAGCCGAGCCAGATCATGACCAGTTTTATCAAGCAGTTTTACGATTCCAGCCCCTATATCCCCCCTCTACTGCTGCTTCAGCATCCGGTGGAGGATGTGGCTACCGTTCAGAGCTGGCTTCAAGGCAAGAGAGGGGGCAGGGTCAGTATCCAGGTGCCGCGCCGGGGAAACAAAAAGCAGCTGCTGAAGATTGTGGCTGATAACGCCGAGCAGGGCTTGGAGCAGCTGAAGATTAAGCAGTTAGCCTCGCCGACAGCACTCTCAGCGGCTCTGGACGAGATAAAAAAGGAACTCAAGCTGCCCCGCCTGCCGTCTCGCCTTGAGGGCTACGACATCTCCGACATCCAGGGTACGGCGGCGGTGGGCAGCATGGTGGTCTTTGATAAGGGGAAGCCGAAGCCGGCTCACTACCGGCGGTTCAAAATCAAGAGCGTGCCCGCCGCCGATGACTATGCTATGCTTCAGGAGGTGCTCCGGCGAAGGTTTAAGCGGGCTGGTGCTGCCTCGGATAGCTGGGCAATCCTGCCCGACCTCGTCCTCATTGATGGCGGCAAGGGGCAGCTTAACGCCGCCCGGGAGACAATGGAGGAGGCAGGAATTAACGCTGTGCCCGTTGCCAGCCTAGCCAAGGAAAATGAGGAGATTTTTATTCCCCGGAGGCGGGAGCCTGTTATTCTACCCCGCTCCTCCCCCGGTCTTCAGTTGCTTCAGCGCCTCAGGGACGAGGCGCACCGCTTTGCCCTGAGCTATCACCAGAGGGTGCGCAAACGGGCGACCTTCGCCTCAGCCCTGGACAATATCCCCGGGGTGGGACCCAAGCGCAAGCGAGCGCTACTCAGGCAGTTCGGCTCGGTTAGAGCCATAAAGGAAGCTTCCCTTGAGGAGCTGACCACCGCCGGTATGAACAAGAACCTGGCTAAGAAGATAAAGGAGCATCTATAATAGGGAGGAGAAATGCCAGCCAATCTACCACCACAATATCATGAAGCCGAAGAGAACTTCCGCCTGGCTAAGACCATCCCGGAAAAGGTAGCCGCCCTTGAGGAGATGCTGGCGGTTATGCCCAAGCATAAGGGGACTGACCACCTCCGCGCCAAGCTTAGAACCAGGATTGCCAAGCTGAGCGAGGCATCGGAGAAAAGGTTAGCCACCAAGCGGGCGTCAACGGTTATACCCAGGGAGGGGGCGGCCCAGGTGGCGGTAATCGGACTGCCCAATTCGGGCAAATCCCAGCTTGTTGCCACCATCACCAATGCCTCTCCGCCTGTAGCCGATTACCCCTTCACCACCCACAGCGCCACTCCGGGGATGATGGAGTTTGAGGATATAAAGATCCAGTTGATTGATACCCCGCCCTTAGCCCCGCAGGCTATCGACTTCTGGCTGCCGCCCCTGCTGAGAAGGGCTGACGCCCTATTGATTATGGTGGACCTAACCGATGCCCCCCAAGCTCAGATGGAAGCTATTATCAAACAGCTGGCAGATATGAGAATAATAGTTGGTGGTGGGGCTAAAGAGGACTCCGAGTATATTAGCTGGCACAAAAAGGCGCTTATTATCGGCAACAAGCTCGACTTGGATAATGCCCAGAATAGTTACACCGCCCTGAATAATAAGTATGGAAAGCAGCTACCGCTTATCGCCATCTCCGCCAAACAGGGAACAGGTCTGGAAGAGTTGAAGCTCAAGCTCTATCAGCTTCTTGATATTATCCGCGTATATACCAAGGCGCCGGGGAAGAAGCCGGTTTTCACTGACCCCGTCGTCCTCCCCAGGGGAAGCACGCTGGAGGATGCCGCCGCCGGAGTGCATAAGGACTTTCGGAGGAAGCTGAAATACGCCCGGCTCTGGGGCTCAGGCAAGCACGATGGCATCATGGTAAAGAGAGACCATATCATGCAGGACGGCGATATTATAGAGCTGCACCTTTGAGGGGAATAAACAATTCGTCAGGGTGTGCACTGTTCACCCTGCGAAGTGAGCCTGGATTAGGCTAAGGACGTGCTCGGCTATGGCCGGGGAAGCCGCCAGGCCGGGGGATTCAATGCCGACGAGGTTGATAAATCCGGGCAGACCTTTGTTAGCTTCATCCCTGATTACGAAGTCCCTGGTATCTTCGTTAGGTCCTTGAAGTTTGGGCCTTATGCCAGCCATTTCCGGTTCGAGGTCGTCATATTCTATGAAGGGCAGGAATTTTCTGGCTGAATCGTAGAAGAGCTGTTTGTGCTGGCTATCAACCGCATAATTTATGCTATCTACATATTCAATGCCGGGACCTAACCGCATCCTCCCTTCCACATCAAAGGAAACATGAACCCCCACGCTGGTGACTTTAGCTAGCGGCACGGGATATATTAACCTCTTGACTAGTTTACTCTTGCTGCTAGCTACGCTGAAGTATTCGCCTTTAGCATAATGCAGTTTGTAACCCGCTTTAACGATATCAATTCCCGCCAGCTCAGCCACTCTGTCGCTATAGAGCCCGGCACAATTAACCACTACCCTCGTCATAAAAGGAAATTCCTCCTCTTCGTCTCTTACGCTCACCTTGTATTCAGCACCCAGCTTTTCTATTCCTACTGCTTTGGTTTTATAGGCTATTTGCACCCCGCCTTCTATCGCTTTGGCTACGAAGTACCTCATCAAGGCATGGGAATCAATAATTCCGGTTGATGGCGAAAACAGGGCGGCAACCCCCTCTACGTTTGGTTCCAATTCCTTCATCTCACGCCTTGATAGTATCCTGAGACCTTCTACCCCGTTCCTTCGGCCTTTATCCAGTAATGTTTCCAGTTCACTGATTTCTTTATTAGTTATTGCCACCACCAGCTTCCCCAGTTTTCGGTATCCGATTCCATATTGCTCGCAGAGCTTATAAAGAGCGCGGTTTCCGGCAACACAAAGTCTGGCTTTCAGTGAATTCTGGGGGTAATAGATTCCGGCGTGGATAACCCCGCTGTGCCGGCTGCTTGTTTCCTGGCCAAAGGTTGCCTTCTCTTCCAGCACGTAGGCTTCCCAGCCCTTGCCGGCTATTTGCGCCGCTATTGCCAGTCCGATTACACCGGCTCCGATGATAGTAACGTCAGCTCTGTTCACAGTAGAAACTCATTGACTGCCGCCGCCAAGCCGCTATGGTCAACATCAAGGGTAATGTAATGGGCTACCGCCTTGACCTCATCGGGGGCGTTGCCCATAGCCACCGCCAGCCCGACTGAGGAAAGAAGGGGGATGTCATTGGTGCCGTCCCCTATGGCCATAACCTCAGCCATGGGTATTTTTAGATGCGAAGCCAATGCCGCCAGCGCCTTCCCCTTAGATACCCCGAGGTTAACCACATTGGTAAAGTCAACGCCGGGGTAAGCCGGTGACCTTGCCATGGAAAAGTGAAGGCTGCGCTTAAACTGAAGACGAAACTTTTCAGTCTTTGCCGCCTCCTCAGGCGAGGCGGTTACCAGACCCCCCTTGATAATCCTCTCCCGCTCCCATATCCCGCTGAAATCGACCACCACAGGCTCAAGATTAAAGAACTCACGGTGGATTTCAGTTGCCCAATTTTCCCGCTCAACAAAAAAACGACTCGCTGAATAAAGCTCAAGGTAGATATCATTCTGGCGGGTAAACTCAATCGCCTCCCTTACCACCCCGCTGTCAATTGGCTCGGCATAGACCTCCTCACTAAAATTAGAGACCAGAGCGCCGTCAAAGAAGATATGGTAGCCATCCAGCGCCAGCCGCTCAATAACGGGCAGACAACCCTGAGCCGCCCGCCCCGTTGAGAGTGAGACCCCTATCCCTGCCCGGCGGACTTCGGAGAGTGCCTCCCTGTCCTCGTCGGAGATGTTCCCGTTCTTGCCGATAAGTGTGCCATCTATATCTACCACCAGTAGTCTATATTTCATTAATCCCTCTTTCTGCCACTCATTCTAGCATTGGAGTGATTAATTTCCAAGCTTGAATGCACCCCAGAAATGGACTATAATCCCGACGATGCATTGCATTGGCATAGACATAATTGAAATCCTCCGCATTGAAAGGGCTATCGCCCGCTGGGGGGAGGGCTTTCTCCGTCGAGTTTATACCGACCCGGAAATAGAGCGGTACCGAAAAAAGCCGTCATCGCTGGCGGCGCGTTTTGCCGCCAAGGAAGCGGTGATAAAAGCCCTGGGAAAATCAGCCAGCGTAAGCCTTAAAGATATTGAGATATTATCCGAACCCGGCGGTAAGCCGGTGGTCAACCTCTACGGCAGAACGCAAGACCAAGCCCAGGCCTCGGGCTTGGACGGGTTTGCCATCAGCCTCTCCCATTCTAAGGAATATGCCGTCGCTATGGTTGCCGGCGAGGCAAAATCTTAGAAAACCCCTTTACCCCAGACAACTAAGGTGCTAAAATCTAGGAAATAGGAAAGAAGTACTATGTCAGGGCATTCTAAGTGGTCGCAGATAAAGCGTCAAAAAGGGGTGGCTGATGCCAAGCGGGGACAGATTTTTACCAAGCTCGCCCGTGAGATTATTGTTGCCGTGCGGGAGGGGGGAACTAACACTGAGACAAACTTCAGGCTGAGGCTGGCAGTACAGAAAGCCCGCGATAGTAACATGCCCCTGGATAATATAGATAGGGCAATTAAGCGGGGCAGCGGGCAGGCGGAGGGAGCCAGCTTGGTGGACATGGTGCTTGAGGGTTATGGGCCCAGCGGGGTGGCGATTCTGGTAACGGCTCTCAGCGACAATCGCAACCGGACCCTGCAGGACGTAAGGAACATCTTCACCCGCCAGGGCGGCAACCTGGGGGAAGCCGGCTGTGTCGCCTGGCTTTTCGATTCTCGGGGGCTGATTACCGTGGAAGCCAATGCCAAGGATGCCGAGGAGCTAGCCCTGCAGGCTATTGACGCCGGCGCTGAGGATGTCAAGATAGATAATAACTATATAGAAATTTATACCAAGCCCGAGGAGCTGGAGAAGGTCAGGGAAGCATTGGGGCAGAAGAAGATAGCCATCGCCTCGGCTGAAGTCTCCATGGTGCCCAAGACCACGGTCGAACTGGAGGAAAAGGCAGCCCTACAAACCCTGAGGCTGCTGGACAAGCTGGAGGAGCTGGACGAGGTGCAGAATGTCTCCAGCAACGCCGACTTCCCCGATGCTATTCTAGAGAAATACCAGTCGTCGAGCCCAACCCGATGAGAATCTTAGGTATTGACCCAGGCACAATAACCATGGGCTATGGTGTTATTGATGCCAGTGGTGACGAGGCAACCATGGTTGATGGCAGTGCCCTGAACGCTCCCCAGTCCTCCACAATGGGTGAGCGCTTAAATTATCTCCACCAGAGGCTTTTGGAAATTATTTCACAATATCAGCCTGACGTTATAGCTGTAGAGCAGCCGTTTATGGCCAAGAACGTAAAATCAACGCTGGCGGTAGGCATGGCTCAGGCAATAGCTCTTCTGGCAGCAGCCAGTAAGGGAATCCCAACCTATGAATACACCCCAACCCAGGTAAAGCAGAGGGTTGCCAACTACGGTGGTAGCTCCAAGGAGCAGGTCCAGGAGATGGTCAAGCTCCAGCTCGGTTTACCCCAAGTTCCCGAGTCGAGCGATGCCGCTGATGCTCTGGCTGTAGCCCTCTGTCACCTGCGGGAAACGCATTTAGATAGCATGCTGGCTAAGCTGAGGGGAAATGATAGCTGGTCTTCAGGGCAAACTACAGGCGATAGGTAGCAACTGGGCAATCATCAATGTTGGTGGCATAAGCTTTCAGGTATATATGCCTACCTCTACCCTGAGTACGCTGGGCGCCGTTGGTGAGGAGGTGGAGCTATATACCCATTTTTACCTCAGGGAGGATAATGCCACCCTCTACGGCTTTGCCACCGCTGAGGAGCTGGCGCTATTTCAGACGGTAACTGCCGTATCCGGGGTGGGGCCAAAGTTAGCCCTGGCCATGCTCTCAGCGATGAGTGCCGAAAAGCTGGCTATGGCTATTGGCAGCGGCAGTACCGAACTTTTATCTGAGGTGCCGGGGGTGGGCAAGAAGATGGCGAGCCGCCTCGTCCTTGAGCTTAGGGGGAAGCTGATGGCTGGGGGACTAGCCCCCGCCGAGCTAGCCGAGGAAAACGCCGATGTATTAACCGCCCTCACCTCCCTTGGCTACTCAGTCAGGGAAGCTACCGGCGCCATCGCCACCCTCCCCCAGGACCAGAAGTTAAGCCTCGAGGAAAAGGTTAAGCTGGCGCTACAATATTTTGGGGGGAAGTAAACATTGGGGAGTGGGTTATGGGACAGATTGTAAGATGTCCTCTGCTGGGTGTTCCTTGTAGCAAGCGTATAACCGTAGAAGAGAAGACTATCTTCCTGGCTGAAGCTGAGGAGCCGGAATACGACAGGCAGCGCCGCAGCAAAGCCGTAAACGAGGCTATCGGTAATCAATACAAGATAAGAAGCGCCTTAGACGAGAAGGGGATAAATGCTTTCACCTGCAAGACCTGCGAGATAATCCAGAGCTCTGCCTATGGCATAGCTGATATAACCCAGAATAATGCCAACGTTCTGCTGGAATTGGGTATGATGTTGGCACTGGGTAAGCCGACGATAATATTATTGAAAGACGGTCATGAACTGCAGCTTAATCTGCCCTCGGATGTTAAAGCCATAGAAATCATACCTTTTGGAGAGTACCTGGACATAATAGAGCCGTTGCGAAACGTGGTGGGGAAACTCCCCCCGCCGGTATCAGCATCCATACCCATTGAAGACATAGAGAAGATACAGCCGCAGCTTGCTGAGGAGCTAAAAAACATGGGGGCGGGCGTGGTCAGGGAATTTGGGGAGGGTATAAGACAGGCAAAGCTGGAAACGATATCGCTGAGGGACGAGAAGAAGGATATGCCTGCCGAACTCGGCGAAAAGCTCGGCACGCTGGATAAGAAGCTGGATGACCTAGCCAAGCTGGGTTTCACCACCGACGCCAATACTGCCTTCCTGCGGGGTAACTTTTATTACAACCAGGGGAGATATAGTGAAGCCCTGGCTGCCTATAGCTTGTCTCTGGATTTTAATGCCGATGACCCCACCGCCCTCTATAATCGGGGCACTACCTATTATAAGCTGGGGAGTTATGAGGAAGCATTAGATGACTACAACCATTCTCTGGAATTGAGACCCAACCACCCGGCTACCCTCTACAGTCGGGGGAGTGTCTATGATGAGCTGGGTAGGCATGAGGAAGCGCTGGCTGATTACAACCGCTCCCTGGAGCATAGACCCAACCACCCCGATACCCTGTGCAATCGGGGTACTACCTATGATGAGCTAGGAATGCATGAGGAGGCTCTTGCCGACTACAACAAGTCTCTGGAATTAAGACCCGACTACCCCACCGCCCTGTGCAATCGGGGCACTATCTATGCCAAGCTGGGGAGGCATGAGGAGGCTCTTGCCGACTACAACAAGTCTCTGGAATTAAGACCCGACTACCCCACCACCCTCTACGACCGGGGTATCACCTATGCCAAGCTGGGGAGGCATGAGGAGGCATTAGCCGACTGCGTTCGTTCTCTGGAGTTGAAACCCGATGACCCGGCTACCCTCTATAATCTCGCCTGTCTTTTCTCACTGCGGCGGAAGACCAAGGATGCCATTGATTATCTGGAGAGGGCTATTGAAAAGAACGGGAAATATCGCCAGATGGCGAAGACAGACGAAGACCTTGATCATATCCGGGATGATATCCGCTTCAAGAAGCTGACGAATTCGGCTTAATACTTTTTTGGGGGAGTAATGAAGGCAAGCGAAGGGCGCATGGGGCGGGTGTTTGTGATGCGGCTTGAGGACGGCGATGTCCTGCCCGACTGCATTGAGCGTTTTGCCGCCGAGAAGGGAATATCGGTGGGGCAGGTTATTCTGGTGGGGGGAATCGGCGGTGGCGAGGTCGTCGTCGGACCTCGTGATTCAGAGGAAATGCCCCCCGAACCCGTGCTCCTCCCCGTTGACGGTGCCCACGAGGTGGCGGGGGTGGGCATCGTCGCCCCCGATAAAGAGGGCAAGCCCGTCCTCCATATCCACGCCGCCCTGGGACGCTCCGGGCAGACCCTCACCGGCTGCCTCCGCCCCGGCGTCAAGACCTGGCTGGTGGGGGAAGCCATCATCTACGAGATTCTGGGCACTAAAGCCGCCCGCCTCCCCGATAAAGCGAGCGGGTTTGATTTGATGGAGGTTTGAGGGGGGAGATTAGATGTCCAAGGAGAGCTTGACAGAAAGCAAAAGATATGCTTATAATATTAGCAGTGGCGCAGTTATGTGCTACATTTTAGTTGCTGTATTTATTTTTCCTACGGAGCCCCGATTAGGGGCTCCACTTCTTTTTAGGAGGCGACAATGGAACCACTACGTACAGTAATGTTTATCGATGGCCGTAATTTCAAATATAATCTCGGGGCATTTCGGTTTCAGCCTATAGAAGAAAGCGCTGATGATGAAGACCGCTATTACAGATTGGATGAAAAACATTTCCGTTGGCACGACTTTTTTTCAGGTATAATCCAAAAATTTAACACTGCTACTAAACATGGCCATAGATTGGTAAGAGTATATTGGTACAATGCCGAATCTATGCGACCATTTGAAATAAAAGAGAGATTAATACAATCAATCCTAGGCGAATATCGTGAAAAGTTTACTGATTTGGACCGGGAAAAGATAATATCTTTAGCACTGGAGTGGTATGAGCGTGAACGCAAAAATTTTGAGCGTGCTAAAGAACAAATCTACGAAGGTATTCAGCGGAGAGTCGACTTTTTAGAGTTCAAATACACTGGTGAATATGTGGTTCAACCCTTGAAAGTTTTTCGATTTGAACAGAGGGATGATGGCACTTATTTTTATCAAGGGACTAGAGAAGGAGAAAAGGGAGTTGATGTAGGTATTGCTGTTGATATGATTGCTAAAATGCAGAATTATGATGTTGCGGTTTTGGTCAGTGGTGATGCGGATTTTATGCCAGTTGTACGCTATGTCAAAGACAATCTTAAGCTTGTATATCAGTTCTCTATTGCAAAAGGAATACCACCAGCAATCACATATCTTTCTCCTTGGCTGATTGGGCGAGTTGATATATTTCAATTCTTTGACGAGCTGGAACTTTTAGGAACCTATCTTGACCGAAAGTCTGGTATTCCTCCCGTCATACTTCAGGCTATAGATAATCGGATTAAACAATTAAAGGGGAGGGCTTAAACCTATCAAGGTAAATTTAGCCTATAGCCTCGTACGTTTCTAATAACCCTGTCTTGAAATAATCAGTAAACCCCACCCCCAAAGTAAAGAGTCTAAGAGAGCCTCGCGCTCTCTTTTTTAATCCCTCCCCCTCTCCTTTTAAGGAGAGGGGGACACAGGGGGTGAGGTTACCATATTGCTTAACTACCTTCGTACTTGAAGGAGAGCTTCACCTTCGCCCGAAAGGCGCGGATTTTACCGTTCTCAAGCTGCAAATCCAGCTCCTCAATCTCGGCGATGCGAAGGTCACGCAATGTCTTCGACGCCTGCTCCACGGCGCTTACGGCTGCCTTCTCCCATGATTCGGTGCTGGTCCCTACCAGCGTGATAAACTTATAAACGCTGTCTCCCATTTCTTCCTCCGTTCTTTAAACTAAATTTGCCATAGTCTACCTAACTAAGCCGTCTCGTGTCAAATGTCCCGTTGTAACTGGTGAGGCGAGAGGATATACTATTATTGTGCCCGAATTTCAGATAGTCTCCGATTTTAAGATGACCGGCGACCAGCCCCAGGCGGTGGATGAGCTGGTGGAGGGGCTGGGCAAGGGCTTTAAGCACCAGACGCTGCTGGGGGTGACGGGGAGTGGTAAGACCTTCGCCATGGCTAACGTCATTGCCAGGGTAGGCAGGCCGACGCTGGTTATCTGCCACAACAAGACACTAGCCGCCCAGCTCTGCACCGAGTTCAAGGAGTTCTTCCCCGATAGCGCCGTGGAGTACTTCGTCAGCTACTACGACTACTACCAGCCCGAAGCCTATGTCCCCCGCACCGATACCTATATTGAGAAAGAAGCCGACATAAACGAGGAGATTGATAAGATGCGCCACTCCGCCACCCGCGCCCTTTTTGAGAGGCGGGACGTGGTTATTGTGGCTTCGGTGTCCTGCATCTACGGGCTGGGTGAACCCGAGGAATACCGCAGCTTTGTCCTGAGCCTCAGGCGGGGGGAAAGCTACCGCCGGGAAAAGCTCCTCCGCCAGCTGGTGGATATGCAGTACGAGCGCAACGACATTGACTTCAGCCGGGGCAAGTTCCGCATTCGCGGCGATACCCTGGAAATTCAGCCCGCCTACGAAGAACTAGCCCTGCGCCTTGAGTTTTTCGGCGATGATATTGAGCGCATAATCCAGATAGACCCGCTGACCGGTGAGCTGCTTAGCGAGCTGGAGGCGGTGGATATATACCCGGCCAAGCACTTCGTTACCTCGCATGAAAAGCTGATGACTGCCATTGAGAGCATAAAGCAGGAGCTGGAAGAAAGGCTAAAAGAGCTGAAAAAGCAGGAGAAGCTGCTGGAGGCGGCACGTCTTGAAGCCAGGACCAACTATGATATCGAGATGCTCACTGAGGCGGGATACTGTGCCGGGGTGGAGAACTACTCCCGCCACCTGGCGGGGCGCCCCCCGGGCAGCCCGCCGTGGACACTGCTTGATTACTTCCCCGATGACTTTCTGCTCTTCATTGACGAATCGCACATGACCCTGCCCCAGATTCGGGGCATGTACCGCGGCGACATCTCCCGCAAGCAGACGCTGGTGGACTACGGTTTTCGCCTGCCCTCGGCGCTGGACAACCGCCCCCTTAATTTCAACGAGTTTCAGCAGCGCATCAACCAGGTTATCTATACCTCAGCCACGCCGGCGGAATACGAGTACCAGCACAGCCAGCAGGTGGTGGAGCAGTTAGTCCGCCCCACCGGGTTGCTTGAGCCTACGGTTGAGGTCAAGCCGACCAAGGGGCAGATTGATGACCTCCTCCACCAGATTAAGAGCCGGGTGGATAAGGGGGAGCGCTGCCTGGTAACCACCCTGACCAAGAGGATGGCTGAGGAGCTGGCTGATTACCTGCTGGAGATGGGGGTAAAGACCCACTACCTCCACTCCGAGGTTGAGACTCTGGGGAGGGTGGAGATACTGCGCGACCTCCGCCTCGGCGTTTACGATGTTGTTGTCGGCATAAACCTGCTCCGGGAGGGGCTTGACCTGCCCGAGGTGAGTCTGGTGGCGATTCTTGACGCCGATAAGGAAGGCTATCTGCGGTCGGAGGGGGCGTTAATCCAGACCATGGGGCGTGCCGCCCGACATATAGACGGGCATGTCATTCTGTATGCCGATAATATTACCGGTTCCATGTCCCGGGCTATTGAGGAGACCAAGCGCCGCCGTAAAATTCAGGAAGCCTATAACAAAGAGCACGGCATTACCCCGCAGGGGATAAGAAAGGCAATCAAGGACATCACCGAGAGGGTAAAGGTTGTCGCCGAGACCCGGGCTGACTATGTCGCCGCTCGCCCCGCCACCAAAGAGGATGTCGCCCGTCTGGTCAAGGAGCTGGAGTCGCAGATGAAGACCGCCGCCAGAAACCTGGAGTTTGAGAAGGCAGCCCTGCTCCGAGACCGGATCATTGAGCTGAGGAAAGAGTTTGACTACGTGGAAATTAAGACATGAGTAACGGCCGTATGGAGACAAGGCAGGAGCGCCGGGAGAAGAAGCTCAGAAAAAAGCAGGAGCGCATGTCCAAGCACGGCAAAAACCTGGCTAAGATTTATATGGATGCCATTATGAAGAAGTTGGGGAGGAAGGGGAAGTGAGGGGGAATTATCGGGATGCTTCTTAATTGATATTCTTGCTATTGTCTAGCTAATTCCATAAATGAATATTCTTGTCCTTTCACTGTCATGATGGCAATCTTATCCGCTTCGGGTGAAATATGAAGATACCCTTTACCTTCTTGAACAAACTCACGTTCTTTTGATGACCATACATACTGCTCTTTATACGTTGTAATTCTTGCTCCTTTATTTACTATATTACCTTTAAATTTATAGTTAGTATCTGATTCTTTCCAAATCCCTTCAATATCATCTTTCACCTGTTTTATCTCTATTTCATTTCCTTCTGTAGATTTCCATGTCCCAGTAATTTCAGGTGAATCAGAGATTTTCACGAAGTAAGCTTCCGCAAACTTAAGAATGAACTTCTGTTGTTCTTTAGCTTTTTTAATAGCCTCCTCTTCACTATTTGATTCATCCTGTCTTTTCTTTTCTATATCTGATATTGCCTCTCCTACTTTCGGGTCTATTTTATCGCTTTTTCCTACTTCTCTAAGTATTTCTGTTGCTTCTTCATCAAATCCGGCATTTATGTATTTGTACGCTAAATTCGTTGCCGCTAGCGTCTCCTTTTGCTGGATAGCTTTTTTATAGAACTTTGCAGAAAGTATAGGCATATCTAAACTACCGTATGCGACTGCAATATTGTTTAATGCAGCAGGGTCTTCTGGCGTAAAACTCAGCATTGTTTTATAGTGCAATAGTGCCAGATTATCATAGTCTTCTTGCCCGTAAGAATACGCAGCTTTAAAGCGTAATTGTGTGTTATTCGGTTGCATTGTTATTAACTTTTCCAATGCAATAGCTCTTATTTCTGGATCCTCCGCCATCTCATGGATACTTGCTAAACCCTCATAAAGTTCTGCTAATGCATTTTCATCACTTGTCTTTGCAATTTCTCCCATTAACAAATCAAGTGCCTCATTTTTTTTGTCGTTTTTAAAGAGACATATAGCTAACCTTACTTTATCTAGAGCACGATCACTTTCACTAATCTGGGAATACCCTGCTGCTAATCTAAATGCTTCTCCAGCCTTATCGAGTTCATCAGCCTTTTCATAGCAGAATCCTATATATCTTGTAACGATGTGTTGAACTTCAGGAGCTATTCCATTTCTCTGAGCTAACTCCTCTAAATTTTTCAATGCTGACGTGTCACCACACCCAAAAAGCAAATAATAATACCAAGCTTCATTGTGTAATCTTTCATCTACATTTGGCTCGCATTCCTGCAGTTTCTTGTAAGCTTCCTTACCTCTTTCAATGTCATTGTCCATAAGAGCATTAAGCATCTCTAGTGCCCAATCTTCAGCAGTAACTGGTTCTTTCACCTCTCTCGTTTCAGCCGTTTTCTCACTCGTCTTATCTTCAGAGATTACTTTCTCTTCTCCCTCCTCCTTTTGTCCTGCCTCCGTCTTTGGCTCTTCTCTATCCATCGATACTTCAGTGCCTGCTCCCTTAAAACGGAACTTGCTTATCCTCTCAAGCCCACTTTTGATTTGCGTTCTGAATAATAGGCAGAAAAAAATAAACAATAATAGTACCGCCATAGGCCAGCGTATTGCTTCAACTAATTCAATAATATCCATCACCCTAAACCTCCTCTCCTTCTTCTCTGATCTCCTCCCCCACCTCCTTCATAATACCTCCCACCCACCGTATTGACAAGTGGTGATAAAATCAAACTCTTTATAGACAAACCATAGCTTATGTTATATGCTATTATTAAAGACACGAAGTATTTTGTTTGGGGGCCAACATGAGACGAATGGAAATTATAGAAGCCAGCCAAAAAATCATTGACGCTATTAATGAGAGTCACATTTTTGAAGCCTTCGAGAAGACTCTACGCGAAGGTCCGCCTGAAGGAGAAGCCTTTAACGCCTATTTAATGTCTAGATTGCATGAGTATTCCCTTATGGCTAAAGATTACGGACCGGCTGCGGAAAAGATAGCTGAAATTCTTCGTTTGCGCAGTATAACTGATTCCGAAAAGTGGCCAGATGTTGTTTATGCCAAGGAGGGCAGACCGGGAACTATTTTCGTCTGGAACAGGTATTTATATTTTGCCGTAAACTATCTCCCCTTGTTTTTGGAATTAATCAAGCCTGATTATTTGGCCGCCGCCCAAAAAAGCGCGGAGGAAGTCCCCGATGAATATAAGGGGAAAGCACTGCTGACCACCATTCTTATTGAAGATAGTAAGCATCCACCCACCATAGACCGCATCACCGACCTTCTATCCAGTGTATCCTCGCTGTATGATACTTCTTCTATACTCCTTAAACACCCTCCTGTTCATCTGACTATGGCTGGCTGTGATGCCGGCAGTGAAAAGACTTTTGAGTTCCTCGGCGCAGCAAAGGTTATGGAAATGGTCAAAGACATTCTTCTTTCTCTCTGGGATAGAATTATGTTCTTCCGCGAGCGCCAGATTGCGCAGAGGGTTGAATTGGTGGCAAAATCACTGCCGGCCATTAATGAAATCTGGACCATGGAGAATGAAAATAAGATGGGGCATGAGGAAGCCGAGTTGCTTCGGGTGAAATTGATTGACTCGGTGCAGAAGTTTATTACCTGCGGGGCGGTTATACCGGAAATGCTGGAGAGAAGCACCTTCGACCCTCACGAGCTTATGATGCCGGAGCCCAAGCTCCTTGAAGAGGGCAGAGCCGAAAATAACGAAGAGCAGTAAAAAATAATAGCTGTCAGATAAAGGAGGTAATATTCATGGTAAGACCTTGGGCGCGACCTTTTAAGGACCGTAAGGAGCTGTTGGAGACCATTAATTCAATGGGGCTGTCGTTCCAAATTTGCTGGTTTCTTGGTGCCATATTCGCTATTTTGGGTATCATTGCCGGGGCCATGAACGCCATTATTGGCTTGGGGCCGGTCTATTGGTTGCTGCTGTCAATTGCCGCTTTTCTGGCGGGTATACCAATGCTGGTTACCTGGGCAATTGCTATGAAGTTACTTGGCGTGGGTAGAGGTAAATAGTTTACCCCTCCGCCCTCCTGAACCCTTCCTCCTCAAGCTGCTCCATGAGGCGAGCCGCCCTGGGGTAGCCGATGTGCAGCTTTCGCTGCAGGAAAGAGGTAGAGACATACCGGTGTTCCTTTGCCAGCTGTCGGGCGGCGTCCAGAAGCGGGTCCTCGGGGAAACCTCCCCTGGCGGCGGTCAGGGGTGGGACGAGCTCTTCAACCGTCGGCATGGCCACTTCCTCTCTACGCTGGCTGCTCCAGAAGTAGACCAGCCTTTCCCTCTCAGCATCGGAGACATAGCAGCCCTGAAGGCGCTTGGGCTTAGCCGCCTCAGTCGGCATATAGAGCATATCCCCCCGCCCCAGTAGCTTTTCGGCACCCCCCATGTCAAGGATGGTGCGTGAATCGACCTGGGAGGTTACGGCAAAGCTGATGCGGGTGGGGAAGTTAGCCTTGATCAGTCCCGTGACCACATCTACCGATGGGCGCTGGGTAGCCACGATGAGGTGAATACCGGTAGCCCGGGCAAGCTGGGCTAAACGGCACAGGGTATGCTCCACTTCGTCAAAGCCAGCCATCATTAAATCGGCAAGCTCGTCAATAATAAGAACTAGGTAAGGGAGCTTTTCATCCCCCTCCCTGTTCTTGTTGTAGCCATCAATGTTGCGGGCGCCGGCGGTAGCCAGTGTTTGGTAGCGCTTATCCATCTCCTGGTTGAGCCAGCGCAGTATACCTAAGGCTTTTTTGGTATCAACTATAACCGGGGTAGCCAGGTGAGGTATGCCGTTAAAGACGGTCAGCTCCACCCGCTTGGGGTCAATCATAATAAACTTAACATCGTTGGGCGTGTTATGTACCATGAGACAGCAGATGGTGGAGTTTAGACAAACGGTCTTGCCACTCCCCGTTGCCCCGGCGATAAGCAGGTGGGGCATTCGGGAGAGGTCAGCCGCCGCCGCCTCGCCGCCGGCACCTTTGCCCACCGCCAGAGTCAGCTTGGATTTTGACCTTAGTTTCTGAAAGACACTGGTTTCTATTACCCCGCGCAGACTGACCAGACCGAGGACGGTATTGGGCACCTCAATCCCCACCATAGATTTGCCCGGCACCGGGGCTTCAATCCTGATGCTTGGTGCTGCCAGAGCCAGAGCCAGGTCATTAGCCAGGGAGGTGATCTTCTCCACCTTGACCCTGGTCTTAGATACCTCCTCCACCTTTCTCTTGATGTTGCCGTCCCTATCCCTTTCCTTTACCTCCTTCATCTTCCTCTCCCAGCCCGGCTCAACCCCAAACTGGGTAACCGTTGGTCCGGCGTTTATCTGCACCACCTTAGTCTCAACACCGTAGCTGGCTAGAGCCTCTTCAATCAGCCTGGCTCTCTGCATGTTATCCGCCTGGCCAAACTCGACATCGGGGATGGTATCCAGAATATCAATTGGCGGCAAGCGCCAGCCGTCAACGGTAACCAGCGAGGGTGATTCGCCGTATTTCTTCCACACCTCCTGGGCTACCTGCCTCAGTTCCTGCTGGGATGGGCCGGGGGTGAGCAGCGGGGGCGTAACCTCGGCTTCGGGTTCCCTGGTCGGCGGTTGCTGAGTTATGGTTACCTGGGGTGATGTCGGCTCTTCCTCAGCAGTTTCGGTATAGCTAACCGGTCCGGGAGCAGGACGTTTCTTAAGCTGCTCCCCCGCCCAGGAAAAGAATTTAAGCAGAAGGCGCAGGGAAAGTCCGGGGGCAACAAAGACAAAGCCTATAACCGCCAGCCCGAAAAGCCGAAGGGCACCAAGAAAGACATTAGTGCCGATAATAGCCTCACCAAACTTACCCCCAAGGCTCACAGAGTTTCCGTCTTGGAAGAAAGCCAGAACCCCCCAAGCCGCCAGGGTAAAGGCAAAACTGCCCAGCCACTGGTTCCAGTGGTAGATAGAGGTTAGTACCTTGCGCCGCCAGATAACCACCACTAAGGTGATAAAGGTAGCGATGAGAAAGAGAAATCCCCAGCCAAAGAGGGCAAAGGTCTCATTTGCCAGTACGTTGATATTTTGCCACTGCCAGTAGAGCAGGGCGATGATGACGATAATGAGTATAAGGCGGCGCACCGGTGGCAGAGCTATGAAATGCCAGAACTCCCTCCACCCTGACTCTCCCCTCGGCTTGTGCCTGGCATCAGCCCTCTTCTTTTTAGCCATGTAACTCCCTATACCTTCACCATGACCGGAAGAATCATGGGACGGCGCTTGGTCTGGTCATAGTAAAACTTATTCAATATGTCCCTGACCTTCCTGTAGATAAAGCCCCAGTCGGCAGGGCGGACACCGCTATGGTCTAAGGCTCTAGCTACCATGTCGCGGCTCTTATCTATCATGTCCTTGTCCTTAGCCTCCCCGGGCTCAATAAAGCCCCGTGATATAATATCGGGGCGCCCCACCAGTTTGCCCGTCTGCTGGTTAACGGTGATAATCACCATCACTACACCGTCCCGGGAGAGCGTCCTCCGGTCACGAAGGACAACGCTGCCGATATCACCCACGCTCAGGCCATCAACATAAACATTGCCCGAGCTGACCTTGCCTGTTTTCTTACCTCCCTCAGGGCTGAGCTCAAGGATATCGCCGTCTTCCAGCAGGAAGATATTTCCCCTGGGGATACCCAGCGACTGGGCTAACTTGCCGTGCAGGCTCAGGTGGCGGTATTCGCCGTGGACGGGCATAAAGAACTTTGGCTTGACCAGATTTAGCATTAGTTTCAGCTCTTCCTGGCTGCCGTGCCCGTGGACATGAACCGGCGCTACCTTGGCATAGAGAACCTGAGCCCCCTGCTTGAAAAGGTTATCCACCGTCCGGTTGATTAGCGCTTCGTTGCCGGGGATGGGGGTTGCCGAGAGGACCACGGTGTCCCCGCGGATGATATGAACCTGGCGGTGATCGCGGTTGGCGATGCGAACCAGGGCTGAGGTTGGTTCCCCCTGACTCCCAGTAGTGATAAGGACAACCTTATTATGAGGCATGCCTTTAAGTTCATCAATCCGGCCCAGTACGCCATCGGGGGCTTTCAGGTAGCCAAGCTCAAGGGTCATGCGCACTATATCGGTCATGCTGCGCCCGACAATAAAGACGCGACGCTGGTGTTTGGCTGCGGCATCAATAACCTGCTGGATGCGGGACACCAGCGAGGAGAAGGTAGTCACGATTACCCTCCCCGGCGCGTTAGCTATGACCCGGTCCAGCGTCTCGCCGACCACCCTCTCCGAGGGGGTATAGCCGGGGAGCTCGGCATAGGTGGAGTCGGAGAGCAGGAGCAACACCCCCTGTGCCCCGAGCTGAGCCAGGCGGGAAAGGTTGGTTGGCTTGCCGTCAACGGGGGTATAATCAAGCTTAAAATCCCCGCTGTGAACAATAGTACCGATTGGCGTAGAGATAATTAGACCGGCGGCATCAGGTATGCTGTGGCAGACGGGGAAGAATTCAACCCTGAATTTTCCCAGTGTAATCTGGCTGCCGAACTGTACGACCTTTAGCTTAGCCCCAGCCAGCGCCTTTCTTTCCTTAAGCTTTACCGAGATAAGTCCGTTGGTAAGCTTTGTGGAATAGACCGGCACGTTAAGCTGCGGCAGGATGTAGGGCAAAGCACCGATGTGGTCTTCATGACCATGGGTGATGACTATGCCCCTTATCTTGTCTTTATGCTCCAGCAAGTAGCTGATGTCAGGTATTATCAGGTCAATACCCAGCATCTCCTCCCCCGGGAACATCAGACCGACGTCAATGATGATGATGTCATCCTGATATTCCATCGCCATCATATTCTTGCCGATTTCACTCAGCCCCCCGAGGGGAATTATTTTTAATCTTGGTTTACTCATAATTTTTTACCTAAAACATAGTTAGTTGTTCTGGTTCTTTTTCCTCTTCTTTAATATTTTCTGCCTCAGCCAGCAGTGATGGGATTTTTAGCATATCCTCTTCTATGGATTGGCGCAGGCTCTGCTGGTGAAGCGCCGCCGCCGGGTGATACATGGCGTAGTAGATGGTATCACCGTGCTTTTGAGCCGTACCGTGAATCTTGCTTATGCTCTTGCCGGGGAAGAACATCGCCATGGAGTAACGCCCCAGGGTTACAATCATCTTGGGGTGGATTATCTCAATCTGGCGCTCCAGCCAGTGGCGGCAGTTTTGGATTTCCATAGGCAGGGGGTCGCGGTTTGATGAGGGGCGGCACTTAATCACATTGGCGATATAGACCTGCTCCCGCGTCAGGCCGATAGAAGCCAGTAATTCGTCTAGGAATTTACCCGCCGGTCCGACAAAGGGGCGCCCCAGCTGGTCTTCATGCCAACCTGGCGCCTCACCGATAAACATTATCTTGGCGTCCTCCGCCCCCTCACCAGGCACCACCTTATTTCGATGTTTGGCTATCTCACACTGCTGGCAAAGTGCAATCTCTTGATAAAGCTCACTCAGAGCTGACATAATAGCTTGCCTTTTGATTTATGATAACATTTTAGGAGGTCGTTTAGCAACCTGCCCCGCCCCGTTTTTAACATACCTTTTTCTTCCCACCCTCCCGCCCTATGGGCGTCTGCGGCTTTTTATGGAGTGAGTACTCCCGCCCATTAGGCTTTGCGGCTTACCCCCGCCCTTGGGAGCTCTGCTCATCGACCTTAGTGGGCGGGAGGGTGGGAAAGAATACCTTTAGGGGCAGATGGGGGTGAGGTTAAAAATAATCTTTAACCTTGTTGACACTACAGGGGAGGGGTTGTAGACTTGAGCAAAAGGAGAAAGATGGACTTCCTGCGCAAGGTTGACCCTGAGATTAGCCGCGCCCTCTCCCTGGAGGCAAAGCGGCAAAAAGAGACCATAAACCTCATCGCCTCGGAGAACTATGCCAGCCGGGCGGTGATTGAAGCCGAAGGCTCGTTTTTGATTAACAAGTATGCCGAGGGTTATCCCCGGCAGCGCTACTACGGCGGCTGCGAAAATGTGGACATAGTGGAAGACCTGGCTATCCGGCGGGCAAAGGAACTGTTCCACGCCGAGCACGCCAACGTCCAGCCCCACAGCGGGGCGCAGGCTAATATGGCAGCCTACTTTGCTCTGCTAGAGTATGGTGACACCGTCATGGGCATGAGCCTGGCTCACGGTGGTCACCTCACTCATGGGGATAAGGTGAGCTTCTCCGGCAGGTCATATAGTTTTGTCCTTTACGGGGTCAACCGGGAGACGGAAAGGATTGACTATCTGGAGATAGAGAGGCTGGCCATAAAGCATAAGCCCAAGCTGATTGTAGCTGGAGCCAGCGCCTACCCCAGGATTATTGATTTTGAGCGTTTCCGGCGTATCGCTGACCTGGTGGGAGCCAGACTTATGGTTGATATCGCCCACATCGCCGGTCTGGTGGCGGTGGGTCTTCATCCCACCCCCATCCCCTACGCTGAGGTAGTAACGGCAACCACGCACAAGACGCTGCGCGGTCCGCGAAGCGGCTTCATCCTTTGCCGCAAGGAGCTGGCAGCTTCAATAGATGATGCTGTCTTCCCCCGGATGCAGGGGGGACCGCTGATGCACGCCATTGCCGCTAAGGCGGTATGTTTTCACGAGGCGATGCAACCCAGCTTCGCTGACTATCAGCGCTCAACCCTTGATAACACCCAGGCTTTAGCCATTGAGCTGCAACGACTGGGTCTGCGCCTAATCTCAGGTGGCACCGATAACCACCTTGTTCTGGTTGACCTAACAAAGACCGGTGTCAGCGGTAAGGAAGCCGAGGAGTGTCTGGGGGCAGTGGGCATTGTGGTCAATCGCAACACCATCCCCTTTGACTCCAAGCCGCCGAAGATAACCAGCGGCATCAGGCTGGGCACGCCGGCGGTGACCAGCCGGGGCTTCGGCGTTGAGGAAATGAAGCGTATCGCGGCGCTGGTTGTGAAGGTAATCACCAATATTGGCGACAGTAAAATTCAAAAGCAGGCGAAAGAAGAAGTCAGCGAGATGTGCTCTCGCTTCTCCGTGCCTGGCATTGACGACTAATCCGCCTCCCCCCGTTTTTAACATACCTTTTTCTTCCCACCCTCCCGCCCATTAGGCTTTGCTTCTTACCCCCGTTCTCGTTGGGGTGTTTAAGAGGGGCTTTCGCCCCTCTTTTTATATTCTCTCCCTCCTCTGGGGGTGGGGCAAGGAGATTGTAAAGAGGTGAAACCTTTTTGGGCGGGAGGGTATGGGAAAAATAGAACCGTTAAAAAGGGGGATAAAGGGGGTGAGGTAGATAAATAATCGTGCTATAATGAAAAGAAGGCTGTAATTAATGGAGGCAACGACTGATGGACAAATTGAAGGTATTTACCGGTAATGCCCACCCTGCTCTAGCCAAGGCGGTGGCGAAATATCTGAAAACGCCCCTGGGTAAGAGTGAAGCCTTCGAGTTCAGTAATGAGAATATCTTCGTTCGCATTCTGGAGAACGTCCGCCAGAGAGACGTCTTCGTTGTTCAGCCCCTGTGCTCACCGGTGAATAAGAATCTAGTCGAGCTGCTTATTATGCTTGATGCCCTGAAAAGGGCTTCGGCGGGAAGAATTACCGCCGTCATTCCTTATTACGGCTACGGCCGCACCGATAAGAAAGACCAGCCCCGGGTGCCGATAACCGCCAGGTTGGTCGCCGACCTGCTCACCGTGGCTGGCGCTAACCGGCTGCTCACCGTTGATTTGCATGCCGCCCAGATTCAGGGCTTCTTTAACATCCCCGTTGACGAACTGACCGCCCTTGACCTGCTGGTTAAATACTTTAAGAAGAGGAAGCTCCATAAGCTGGTGGTGGTTGCCACCGACATCGGTATCTCCAAGCGGGCGCGGGACATGGCCGCCAAGCTTAAAGCCCCGCTGGCGATTGTGGAAAAGAGGCGGGTGGGCAATGTTGACCGGGCAGAGACGCTTAACGTCATCGGTGAGGTGAAGGGCATGGTGGCTCTTACCGTGGACGACGAGATAGACACCGCCGGCTCTCTGGTAAATGTTATCTCGGCACTGGAGAAGCGGGGGGTAAAAGAGGTTTATTCCTGCTGCACCCACCCCATCTTCTCCAAAGATGCTGTTAAGAAGATAGCCTCCTGTCCGGTGAAGGAGGTTGTAGTTACCGATACCGTTCCCGTTAGCGGAAATAAGAAGCTGGATAAGATTACCGTCCTACCCATTGCCCCGTTGCTGGGCGAAGCTATCCGCCGCATCCATACCGGACTATCTATCGGAGCTATGTTTGAACAAACGTAATAAGGGTAAACATATGAAATTGGTGGTGGTGTATCGGGCGATGGGCGAAGCTGAAGCTCTAATTATCAAGGGTCTGCTGGAGAGCAACGGCATACCCTGTATCCTGCAATCTCATGCTGCACCTTCAGCGCATGTATTTACCGTTGATGGGATGGGTGAGGTCAGGGTTATGGTCGGAGAATCAAAAGCCGAGGAAGCAAAGAGGTTAATCGTGGAGAGAGGACGTGTTTAAGTGGTTAGGTGGACTTGTTGACTCCAACGAGAAAGAGCTAAAACAGCTACAGTCAGTAGTAGAGCGGATAAATTCACTTGAGCCTGAGTTTGAGAAGCTTTCTGACGACGAGCTTCTTGCCAAGACCGATGATTTTAAGGCTCGGCTTGAGGCTGGTAGCTCTTTGGATGAGCTTCTGCCCGAGGCCTTTGCCGCCGTTCGTGAAGCCGCCAGGCGGACTATTGGTCAGCGCCACTTTGACGTCCAGCTGATGGGGGGTATTATCCTCCATCAGGGTAAAATCGCCGAGATGAAGACCGGCGAGGGCAAGACGCTGGTGGCTACCCTCCCCCTCTATTTAAATTCCCTTACCGCTCAGGGCTGTCACCTGGCGACGGTTAACGACTATCTGGCGAGGCGTGACCCCTACTGGATGGGACCCATCTACCACGCCCTGGGGGTAAGCGTGGCCAGCATTTACCCCCAGACCCCGGATGAGCGTTCCCCCGCCCGCCTTTACGACCCCGACTACGATTCGGGTAAGGAGAACGACCGCTGGCGCCATTTCCGCCCCGTCCCCCGCAGGGAGGCTTATGGGGCGGATATTACCTACGGCACCTCAAGCGAGTTCGGCTTTGACTATCTACGGGACAACATGGTCATAGACCTGTCCCAGTGTGTCCAGCGCCCCCTAAATTACGCCATCGTTGATGAGGTGGACTATCTGCTTATTGATGAAGCCAGAACCCCGCTTATTATCAGCGCCCCTGATGTGGAAGCGGGTGAGAGGTATCAAAAATTCGCCCGCATTGCCCCTGCCCTGAAGAAGGATGTGGACTATACCATTGATGAGAAGGAACGCCGCATAAAGGAGATAACCGATACCGGCTTTGGCAATGTGGAGAGGATATTAAAACGGGAGGGGATACTGAAATCAGGCAGCCTCTATGATAACGAAGCCAGCGCCGTGCTTCTCCACAATTTGAGAAACGCCCTCAATGCCAAGGAATTTTACAAGAGGGACAAAGAGTATGTGGTCAAGGACGGGCAGGTTATCATCGTTGACGAGTTTACCGGCAGGCTGATGTTTGGCCGCCGCTACTCCGAAGGCTTGCACCAGGCGATAGAAGCCAAGGAGCGGGTCAAGGTCCAGCAGGAAAGCAGGACCTATGCCACCATTACCATCCAGAACTACTTCCGCATGTATCAGAAGCTGGGGGGAATGACCGGCACCGCCCTCACCGAGGCTGAGGAGTTTCACAAGATATACAAGCTTGAGGTGGTGATTATCCCCACCCATAAGCCGATGGTTCGGGAGGACTTCCCCGACCAGATTTACAAGGACGAAGAGGCTAAGTTCAAGGCGGTGGTGCGGGAGGTGGAGCAGCTTCATAAAGAGGGGCACCCGGTGCTTATCGGCACGGTATCTATTGAGGCTTCAGAGAACCTCAGCAATAAGCTAACCAAGAAGGGCATTCCCCATCATGTGCTTAATGCCAACCCCGACCGCCATGAGAAGGAGGCTGATATTGTTGCCCGGGCAGGACAGCCGGGGGCGGTGACCGTCGCCACCAACATGGCGGGGCGGGGTGTCGATATTATACTGGGGGGAAACCCCGAAGGGCAGGCTGAAGCTGAGTGGCAGGAAAAACACGACAAGGTGTTAGCCCTCGGCGGGCTTCATGTTGTTGGCACCGAGCGCCATGAGGCGCGGCGAATAGATAACCAGCTGAGGGGCCGGTCCGGGCGCCAGGGCGACCCGGGAAGCTCTCGCTTCTATATCTCTCTGGGGGATGATGTTGTCCGCCGCTTCGGTGGCGACCGCGTCAAGGGCTTTATGGAGTGGGCGGGGATGGGTGAGGATACCCCCATTGAGAATAATCTGGTCAACCGCGCTATTGAAAATGCCCAGGTCAAGGTGGAAGGCTACTACTTTGATGTTCGCAAGCACCTGGTGGAGTACGACGATGTCGTTAATAAGCACCGCGAGCTAATCTACGGTGAGCGGAGAAAGCTCTTGGAGGGCGCCGACCTCAAGGCAAATATCCTCTCCATGGTCAAAGAGGAAATACAGGGCATAGTCGCCACCTATGCCGCCAGCGAGTACGGCGACGGCTGGGATATGGACAGCCTAGTTGGCGAGGTTTCCACTATCCTCCCCCTTCCCCCAGCCCTTAATGCCGCCGCCCTCTCCCAGATGAGGCCTAAGGATATTGAGGAGAAGCTCACTGAGCTGGCGGAGACTTTTTACGAACAGCGGGAGAAGGAGTTAGGCTCAGACAACATGAGGGTGGTGGAGAGGTTGGTGATGCTCCGCACCATAGACGGCCTCTGGGTTGAGCACCTGACGGCGATGGAGCATATGCGCCAGGGCATCGGGCTGATGGCAGTCGGTCAGCGCGACCCCCTCGTCGCCTACAAGACAGCGGGGCACGACCAGTTCCAGAACCTCCTGGCGGCAATTCAGCAGGGCGTGGTGCATACTATTTTTCACGTGAGCCTTGTCAAAAAGGAAGCCCCTGCCCCCTCACCCATGGCTAAAGCCGCGGCGCCGGCTCAGCCTCAGGCGAGTCTCAAGAAGCAGAAGGTTAAGGGCAAGAAAATAGGCAGAAACGACCCCTGCCCCTGCGGCTCGGGGAAGAAGTATAAGCACTGCTGCGGAAGGTAGAATTATGGAAATGATATTGGGAGTAACCACCTGTGATAAGTGCGGAGAGCCTATGAAAACAGGGCAAAACATTGTTATTATAGGCCTAAGCACTGTTGCTAACACAAATAGCGAACTGGAGGTTCCAGACCCTGAAATAAGATATGCTTGTCACCTTGACTGTTGGGATGGTGTAGAGGTGGACTATTAAACGATAGAGGAGGTAATCATGAAAGACCCATATACGAAGCCGTGGCCACTTTACAGCGTAAGGATGCGCGAACCCAAAATTGACCCTCGCCCAACCTATCAAAGACCCAGGGTATGGTCTATGAGCAAGAAACAGCTGCTTATGGATAGTATATTGCGTCGCTATGACATTCCTAAACTTTATTTGCGTGCTGTTGATAAACCGCCATACAAGTATGAAGTAGTTGACGGACAGCAAAGACTCCGTGCTATTTGGGAGTTTTGTCAGGATGACTTTCCTCTTTCCACAGAATGTGATCCAGTGCATGGGCATGTTGTGGCTGGCATGCTGTTCAGCGCATTGCCAAATGATTTGGTAGACGAGTTCCAGGCCTATGACCTTAGTTTTGTAATATTGGAGGATGCCACTGAAGATGAAGTTGAGGAGATGTTTACTCGCCTTAATAATGGGGAAACACTTAGGGCGGCGGAAAAAAGAAATGCGCTACCTGGGCAGATGAAGGTGTTTGTTAAAGAACTGGCACTTAACCCTTTCTTCCAGAACGTTGCTTTCAAGGATACTCGATATGCTTTTGACCAAGTCTGTGCCCAAATGACCTTGTTAGAACTAGCAGGTGGACCAACGGATACCAAAGCTCGGGCACTCGAGAAAATGTACAAGGATAACGTTAAATTCGATAAAAGCGGACGCACAGCAAAGAAGATTAAGCGTGTCTTGAACTTCCTATATAATGCGTTTCCTGAGAAGATACCAGAATTAAGAAAGCAAAACGTTGTCTCACTTTATTTGCTAGTCTCTGAGCTTCTAGAAAAATATGCCATAAGCGGGAAAGAAGCCACCCTCGCAGAATGGTTTACCACTTTTGAGAATGAGCGTAGGCTGGAACAAGACGAACCAGAAGATGAGCGCCAGCCTGAATGGATACGGTATCAAGAAACAATCATACAAGCGGTAGACAGCAAACCATCTATCGAGTTTCGCCACAAGACGTTAATGACTTCTTTCTTATCATATTACCCTGAGCTTGAACCGCTTGACTCACAACGAACCTTTACCGAAGAGCAGCGGGTGACAATTTTCAGGAGGTATAATGGCATCTGCCAAAGCTGTAAAAAAGAGATCAAGTGGGATGAATTTCAGGCTGACCATATAGTCCCGTTTAGTAAAGGGGGTAAGACAACTGTAGCTAATGGTCAACTTTTGTGCACTACCTGTAATATTGCCAAACGCGCCAAATAGGCCGGGAGGGAGTCTAAACATGCTTGACCGAACAGTTATAGAGGAATTTTTAGGTTGGGAGTTTGAGGAGGGGGACTGGGAAATTCCAGAGGATATTCCAAAGGAGGCTCTGGTTGAGGCGTTTTGCCAGTACACTGAGAATGACTATTATGAGTGGCTGAAGGATAACTTTAAGTCGTTCTTTAATCACGGTAACCCGGACTGGGAGTGGGTGAGGGGCAAAATCAATCCCCATGAACAACAAACAAATCGCCAAGGTCTTTGAGGACATTGCTGACCTCCTGGAGCTAAAAGGGGAGAACCCGTTCAAAATCAGGGCTTACCAGAGGGTCGTGCGCTCCATTGAGCACCTACCCGTGGAACTGGAGCAGCTGGTCAGGGAGGACAGGCTGAAGGAAGTCCCCGGGGTGGGGGAGGCAATCAGCGAGAAGATTACCGAACTGGTAACTACGGGCAAGCTTGACTACTACGAGAAGCTCAAGGCTGAGTTTCCGGAAGGAATCAGCACCCTACTCAGCGTACCCGGCGTCGGTCCCAGGACGGCGATGCTCCTTTCCACCGAACTTGACATAAAGACAGCAGATGAGCTTGAGGCGGCTATAGTCGGCGGGGAGGTGGCGAGGCTTTACCGCATGGGGGACAAGACGGCGGAGAACATCCTGCACCATATTCAGGCAATGAGAAAGAAAGACCAGCGCATCCCCATCGGTGAGGCAATGCCCATAGTGGACGAGATTTTTTCCCGGCTGGGGAAGGTCAAGGGGGTCAAGAATCTTGTTCCGGCGGGAAGCCTGCGCCGTTTTAAAGAAACAGTAGGCGATATTGACCTCATGGGCACTGCCGATGACGCCACCGAGGTAATACGTACCTTTACCAGCCTGTCTATGGTCAATGAGGTTCTGGTCAGCGGCAGCACTAAGTCTAGCGTGGTCGTCGCCGGCGGGCTTCAGGTTGACCTCAGAATCGTGGAGCACGACTCCTTCGGCTCCCTGCTCCAGTATTTCACCGGGAGCAAGCAGCACAATATTAACCTCAGGGAGAGGGCGCACCGAAAAGGCTTAAAACTATCTGAATACGGCATCACCGACATCGCCAGTGGTAAGCTGGAGAAGTTTGCCACCGAGGAAGCCTTCTATAAGCGGCAGGGGCTGGAAATAATGCCCCCCGAGATAAGGGAAGGCGGGGAGGAGATAGCGAGGGCGGAGCAGGGCACCTTGCCCAGGCTGGTTGAGCTATCCGATATAAAGGGAGACCTTCATGTCCATTCTGATTGGAGCGATGGACGAGACAGCGTTGAAGCCATGGCTAAAGCAGCTAAAGCCCTGGGCTATAACTATCTGGGAATCAGCGAACATTCCGCGGGGCGGGGCATTGCCCACGGGCTTGATGCCAAGCGTATAAGAAAGCAGATAGTTGAGATTAAAAAGCTCAACCAGAAAATGAGCGGCATTCATGTCTTCTCCGGTCTGGAGGTGGACATCCGTGCCGATGGCACCCTGGATATGCCCGACGAGATTCTTGAGGAGCTGGACGTTGTTACCGCCGCCGTGCACTCGGCGATGAACCAGAGCCAGCAGCAGATGACTAAGCGGATTATAAAGGCGCTGGAAAACCCCCATGTCGATGTGCTGGCGCACCCCACCTCCCGTCTTCTGCCGGGGAGGGAGCCGGCGGCGGTGGATATGGAGGCTGTCTTCAAGGCGGCGGCGAAGACTAAGACAATACTGGAAATCAACGCCATGCCCAGCCGTCTAGACCTCAAGGACATTCATGCCTATCGGGCGAGGGAGCTTGGGGTAAAGCTAATCATTAACACCGACGCCCACTCCACCGAGCACCTGGGATTTATGCGCTTCGGGGTGGGGGTAGCCAGGCGGGGGTGGTGCCAGGCGCAGGATATAATAAATACCAGACCCCTGAAAGAGGTCATGGCTTATTTAGGGAAGCAGTGAAATGCCAACGAGCCTGAAGGTAACACGCGGTAATAGTGAGGCGGTAAGACACCTGGAGCAGTCGGTTCTTAGCGGCAAGCACTGGTATATCGCCCTGCTTGAGGCTATCCGGCTCTGGACTGATAGTGAGGAGAGCTATAACGGTCGCCATTACCGCTACCTTATTGACGGTGAAGCCTTTGACTGGCTGCTTCTGGCGGAACGGCTGTGTGAGGTGGTGGATGACCTCCTGCCTGAGGAGGAAAAACTTGCCCTCCTCTTTCAGGGCAAACCGCCGCTTAGACTGACCAAGGAGAAATTCAAGGGGCTTATCGGCGGTGCCAAATACCGTCAGCATCTTAACTACTTCTACGGTATTACCGTGGAGGAGGCGCTTGTTCTGGCGGTGAAAGCGGAGGTGCGTAAAGAATTGCGCACCTCGGGCTATAATAATGAGCATAAGCTGGTTAATGAGGTCTACCAGCGAATATACGGTGCTGCCAAAGCGACATTGCTCAAGCGCTTCCGGCGGGAGAAGGGCTACCCCCAGCTTAGGTCTATCGGCTTAACCGAGCTTAAAGAGTTTACCTACTGGCTTTTTAAATATCGGCTGAATAACTGCGATAAGGCAAGGGTTGCCAGCGATACCAAGAAGGCGCTGGGGCAACTTTCGGCTAACGGTTTTTCCAGCTTCAGTTAGAGGTAGTTTAGCAACCCTGTTGACACTGGGGTTAAGTAGTTGTAGACTTGAGCAAAAGTAGGGAAATGGACTTCCTACGCCGATACCCGTGGTCGGTCGGGTGGCAAGAAAAAATCTAATCAGGAGAATTAAGGTGCGGAAATTTATAATCGCCCTCATATTATCTTTGGTTGTATCAGTGGGGTTTTGCCTACCTATCTCAGCCGAATCCATCCCCACCCTAACCTATACTCCTAGTTATTTTAAGGTTTATTTGAACGGAGTCTATGCTGGTCATTCTGAAATAGTAGACGGGGTCGTGGCTGATGATATCTCAATGGTCTGTCAAGGCTGGGGAGGTAAATATAAGGTAGATATCCAGAGCGGAACTAGTATTGAGCTTCGCCCAAAGGGAGCCAAAGCTATGAACTTCGCTATAGTCCGGGTTTATATCTCTTCGGGCGTTGTTACATTTCAGGCAAATTGCTCACTAGATGGCAAACCAGTCATTGTATATAAGCTAGTTGGAGAGGAATGGGTTAAGCTAACAGAGATCGACATCTGGTAAACTAAGCCGAAACCAGAGGGTTATTCCTCCGGTCTATGGGTGAGACCCATACCGATGAGGCTAACGTGGCTATGGATTTCAAGTAGCTTGGTCAGGCTTGAAATCTGGTAAGTTGCTCTTTCAGCTTCTCCAGCTTCTCACTTCTTACCGCCAGCTTATCCCGCTCACTGTCAACCACCACCGCCGGCGCCTTGCTGAGAAAGGCTCTGTCCTTGAGCCTGGCTTCAAGTCGAGCCACCTCGGTGTGGGTTTCTTCTATTTCCTTTTGCAGCCGTTTTCGCTCCGCCTCAAGGTCAACCATACTTGCCATGGGTATGATTACCTCGGACTCTTTGAGCACCAGCGCCACTATATTTTTACCCTTCAGGGCTTCCCGGCTGTCCAGAAAGGTAACCGGTCTTGCCCGAGCCAGGGTCTCAATCGCCGGGGAGTAGGGGGTGATGGCCGGGGTGAGCTCGCCGGCATATACCTGCGCCTTAACCCATCGGGCGCTCTCCACCTTGTATTGAGCCCGGACATTGCGGACGGAGTGTATTATATCAATGATTGACTCCATGACCCGCTCCGCCTGCGGGTCGATAGCCTTTTTATCTGCCTGGGGGTAGTCAGCGACCATTATCGACTCCGTTTCTTGCCAGTCTGAGGGCAGGCGCTGTTTGAGGTTCTGCCATAGCTCCTCGGTGACGAAGGGCATGCAGGGGTGCAGCAGGCGAAGCGATGCCTCCAGCACATGGACCAGAACGGGGAGGGGGGAGGGCGCTTCCCCGGAGCGGAGGCGAATCTTGGCGAACTCCACATACCAGTCGCAGTACTCACCCCAGAGGAAATCATGGAGCTGCCTCTGGGCTTCACCGAACTGGAAGTCCGCCATCAATCTGGTTACGGTGGCTGTGGTGCGGCTGAGCCGGCTTAGAATCCAGCGGTCTTCAACAGGGAGTTTATCTCGCTCAATTTTGAGGTCTGCCCCTTCTGGCTCAATGCTTCTGACCACAAAGCGGGTGGCGTTCCAGAGCTTGTTGGCGAAGTTTCGCCCGCCTTCAAGCCTCGGTTTTGTCAGCTTGAGGTCGTTCCCCGGCGATACGTCGGTGGTGAGGGCGAAGCGCATGGCGTCGGTGCCGTATACCTTGAGGGTATCTAGGGGATTAAGCACGTTACCCCTGAGCTTACTCATCTTCTCCCCCTTCTCATCCCGCACCAGCCCGTGAAGATAGACGGTTTCAAAGGGGATGTCGCCGGTATCCTCAAGACCCATCATAATCATTCTGGCGACCCAGAAGAATAGAATGTCGTAGCCGGTCTCCATTACCGTGGTCGGGTAGAAGTAGCGCAGCTCCTCGCTGTCACCAGGCCAGCCCAGGGTGGAGTGAGTCCACAGTGCCGAGGAGAACCAGGTATCAAGGACGTCCGGGTCCTGCTCTATATTGGACGAACCGCACTTCTGGCAGGCTTGTGGTTTTTCCACCGAAACCGTTAGCTCGTTGCAGTCCTGGCAGTACCAGACCGGTATTCTGTGTCCCCACCATAGCTGGCGGCTGATGCACCAGTCGCGGATATTCTCCAGCCAGTTAAGATAGACCTTGGTAAAGCGCTCGGGGATGATAGCAATGCGCCCGTCTTTGACGACTTTTATGGCGGCTTTGGCTAGGGGCTGAGCCTTGATGAACCACTGCCTGCTGGCGAGAGGCTCGATAATTACCTGGCAGCGGTCGCAGTGCCCCACGGAGTGGGTATAGGGCTCGATCTTCACCAGCAGCCCTTCTTTTTCTAAATCGGCTAATATCGCCTGGCGGCAGTCAAAGCGGTCAAGCCCGGCATACTTGCCGGCGTTTTCATTCATGGTGGTGTCCGGGTTCAGGATGTTCACCAGCTCCAGTCCCTGGCGCTGGGCGATTTCAAAGTCCACCGGGTCGTGGGCGGGGGTGATTTTTACCGCCCCGGTGCCGAACTCGGGGTCGACGGCGTTGTCAGCAATAATGGGTATCACCCTCTTTACGGCGGGGAGGATGACCTTCTTGCCCACCATCGCCTTGAAGCGCTTGTCTTTAGGGTTGACGGCTACCGCAGTATCGCCGAGTATGGTCTCGGGGCGGGTGGTGGCTACGGTTATAAAACCATCATTTTCAGCCAGCGGATATTTGACATAATATAGATGCCCCTGTATGTCTTTATGCTCCACCTCAAGGTCGGAGAGGGCGGTGGCGCAGCGGGGGCACCAGTTTATAATGCGCTCCCCGCGGTAGATTAAGCCCTTGTCATAGAGCCGCACGAAAGCGGTGCGCACCGCCAGGCTCGGTCCCTCATCAAGGGTGAATTTCTCCCGGCTCCAGTCGCAGGAAACACCCAGCCTCTGGTGCTGCTCGGCGATAGTCCGCCGGCACTGCTCTGCCCACTGCTTCATCCTCTCCAGAAACTTTTCCCTGCCCAGCTTGTGCCGGTCCAGCCCTTGTTCCGCCAGTTTTTGCTCCACTACCACCTGGGCGGCGATGCCGGCATGGTCAATGCCAGGGAGCCAGAGTGTTGGCTCGCCCCTCATCCGGTGCCAGCGAACCATGATATCCTCCAGGGTGGCGGTCAGGGCATGCCCGATGTGGAGCTCGCCGGTGACATTGGGTGGTGGCATGATAATAACGAAGGGCTTCTTTTCTGGGTCTATCTTCGGGGTAAAATAGCCTTTCTCCAGCCAGAGCTTATACCAATTCTGCTCTACTTTCTGTGGCTCGTAGGCTTTGGGCATGTCGCTATGCATTTCCATCAACTCTGTCACTAAGGGGATATCTTTTTCAATCTAGTGGCTACCGCTTGAGCAACCCCACCACCCTGTCCAGTATCTTATCGGCTACTTCCCTTTTGCTCATCAGGGGAAGTTTTTCTGCCTTGCCCTTTTTATCTATCAGGGTCACCTTGTTGGTATCAACGCCGAAGCCGCTTTTCTTGTCGGTAATATCGTTGGCCACAATCAGGTCAAGGTTCTTCTTCTCAAGTTTCTTCCTGGCGTTGGCGGCTACGTTCTCGCTCTCGGCGGCAAAGCCGACCCGGAGAAACTTGCCCTTGACCTCGGTGATAATATCCGGCGTCTTAACCAGCTCCAGAGTTAAGCTTGACGTCTCTTTCTTGATCTTGGTCCTGGCTGCGGTCTTGGGCTGGTAGTCGGCGACAGCCGCCGCCATAATCAGGGCGTCAGCCTTAGCAGCTGCCTTAGCCACCGCTGTTTTCATCTCAGCCGCAGTCCTGACGTGGATGGTCTCAATGCCTGCCGGGTCGGGGAGGGAGGTGGGGGCGGTTATCAGAGTAACTTTAGCCCCTCTATCCCTGGCGGTGGAAGCAATGGCGTAGCCCATCTTGCCCGAAGAGGGATTGCTGATATGGCGGGCGGGGTCAATCGGCTCCTGCGTGCCGCCGGCGGTAACCACCACTCTTTTACCCTTCAGGTCGCGGCTCCTGCCCACTACCTGGGTGACGGCGGCGATAATCTTGTCAGTATCAGCCAGGCGCCCCCAGCCTATCTTACCCGAAGCCAGGTGCCCGTGTTCCGGGTCAACAATAATGAAGCCCCGGGCTTTGAGCTTAGCTATGTTCTCCTGGGTGACGGGATTGTCAAACATATTGGCGTCCATTGCTGGCGCCACAATAACGGGGGCTTTGGTCGCCAGCACGGTCAGGCTGACCATATCGTCGGCGATGCCCACCGCCAGGTTGGCGATGGTGGAGGCGGTAGCCGGGGCAATAACCACCACGTCCGCCGCTTCCCCGAGGGCGACATGCTCAACGGCGTGCTGGGAGGTGGGGTCAAACATGTCGCTTACCACCGTGCCACGGGTGATGCTGCGTAGGGTGAGGGGGGTGATAAACCTGGTCGCCGCTTCGGTCATAACCACCTCAACCCTGGC
>Ga0315541_1000492_pt1 | contig 41871 bp, 36 predicted proteins | sample SalMarSW160190MG_FD_203095 | JGI IMG/M metagenome (GOLD analysis project Ga0315541, IMG submission 203095) | Salt marsh sediment microbial communities from the Plum Island Ecosystem LTER, Massachusetts, United States - Salt Marsh Sediment SW1601-190 ...
ATGGACGTGCCCTGGTGCCGAAGCCATCCTGGCCCTGCGAATTGCCTGGTTCAACGGGCAATGGCAAGAACTGTGGGAGTCCAAACCCCTTGCCGCCTGAATCTACCTACAAACAAGGGATGCACCCGCCGTAGGCCGGTGCACGGGAAATCAGTGTTTCCCCGGCCGGCGTGTGTCGTATACTGCCGAGTTCACAGGGGGGAGGAAGGAGTGCATCGAAATGCGGGACATCTGGGTTGGGGCGGCGCAGTTCGAGCACCGCGACAACAACAAGGCATACAACCTGGCGCGGATCGCCGAGCTCACGCGGCAGGCGGCAGCGGCCGGGGCCGAGATCGTCAGCTTCCACGAGTGCTGCGTCACCGGCTACACCTTCCTCCAGACACTCGATCGGGATCAACTGGTCGAGCTGGCCGAGCCGGTGCCCGGAGGGCCGTCGGTGGACGCGCTGATCGACGTCGCCCGCGAGCGTTCGGTGATCGTCATGGCCGGGCTGGTCGAGATCGACACGGACGGGAGGCTCTACAACACCTACGTCACCGTCGGCCCGGCCGGCTACATCACCAAGTTCAGCAAGCTGCACCCGTTTGTCAATCCGCATCTTTCGCCGGGGAAAGGATATAACGTCATCGACCTGCGCGGGGTGCGGGTGGGCTTTCTGATCTGCTACGACAACAACCTGCCGGAGAACCCGCGGATCACGGCCATGATGGGTGCCGAGGTGATCTTCATGCCGCACGTGACGGGGTGCCTGCCCTCGCCCATGCCCGGGCGCGGACCCGTGGACAAGGCCGTGTGGGCCAATCGCGAGCGCGACCCGGTGCGGCTGCGGATGGAGTTCAACGGGCCCAAGGGGCGCGGCTGGTTGATGAAGTTCATTCCCACGCGGGCGTACGAGAACGGCGTGTACGTGGTCTTCACCAACCCCATCGGCGTGGACTTCGACACGGTCAAGAACGGCAACGCCATGATCGTCGACCCGTTCGGGGAGATCCTCACGGAGAGCCACGTCCTCGGCGACGACGTGGTGGTGGGGCTGCTGACGCCGGAGAAGCTGGAGCAGGCGTCCGGGCGGCGCTACATTCGCGCCCGCCGGCCGGAACTGTACGGCAAGCTGGTCGAGCCACCCGCGCCGGGTGAGAAGCCGGTGACGCTGCCGGGCTGGAAGCGGACCTTTGACAAGTGAAGATGGCGACACCGGTCGGAGGATTTCGCCCGTTCGAGGTGCGCGCCGCTGGGCGGGCACTGTATAATAGAATGACGGTCGGCCGGCGGAAGGCCGCCTCTCGCTCGAAAGGGCGAGGGGAGGAAAGTCCGAGCACCACTGAACCGCGGTGATGGGTAACACCCACCGTCCTGCGTAGCCTTGGCGAAGCGGGATAGGGAAAGTGCCACAGAAAGCAAACCGCCTGCTCCGGGTAGTGCTTTGGTCGGCTCCCCCCGGGGCCGGCAAGGGTGAAAGGGTGCGGTAAGAGCGCACCGCGGCGATGGCGACATCGCCGGCACGGTAAACCCCACCGGGTGCAAGGCCAAGCAGCGGCCGTGGCGTGGTTCAGGCCTGTGGCCGCGGGTAGGCCGCTTTCCCGAGGAATCGGGAAGAGCCCGTCAGCAATGGCGGGTCCAGAGAAATGGCCTTCGCCCCCGTCCCGGTGGCCCGCCGGGACGGAGGAACAGAACTCGGCTTACAGCCGGCCGGCCGGGGCGTTTTTTGCGGGCTTGCTCCGCGGCCCGCGGCCGATACACTATTTGCCCTCGCGGCCGCGGCGCGGGCGCCGATGAAAAATGAAAACCACGGGGCGTAGCTCAGCTTGGATAGAGCGCTGCGTTCGGGACGCAGAGGTCGCTGGTTCAAATCCAGTCGCCCCGATTTTTCGCCCGCAGGGCGAAAAATAGAGCAGGGGAGCAGTAGAGCAGGTGAACAGTTGAGAAGAGGCTGACGCCTCTATGTCGCCCCCGCCAGTAAGTATGCCGGGACCGCTCACCTGCGGTCTCCTGCTCGCCTGTTCAACTGCTCAAGTCGTTGGGGATTGCCCATGGCCTTCATGTTCGAGAACTTGCAGGTCTACCAGAAGGCCGTCGACTTCGCCGACCGGATTGCGGCTTTGACCGAAGGGTTCCCGCGAGGGTATTATTTCCTGGTCGATCAACTCAACCGCGCGGGCCTGTCCGTCGCGACCAACCTGGCCGAAGGCAATGGCCGATTCACGAAAGCGGATCGCAAGAACTTCTTCATTATCGCTCGCGGGTCCGCCCAGGAATGCGTTCCGCTGATCGAAATCGCCCGGCGGCGGGGATTCATCAACGACGCCCATCACGGTGGACTCCGAGCCGAGTTGGAAGTCATCGCGAGGATGATAAGCGGCTTGATCAAGGGCCTGGAGAAAAGGAAGGTCTGAATCGACTTGGCCGCGAACGGTTCGAACTCGGCCAGTCAACTAGAGCAGGGGAGCAGTAGAGCAGGTGAACAGTTGAGAAGAGGCTGACGCCTCTGTGTGGCCCCCGCCAGTAAGTATGCCGGGACCGCTCACCTGCGGTCGCTTGGTCACCTGTTCAACTGCTCAAGTCGTTGGGGATTGCCCATGGCCTTCATGTTCGAGAACTTGCAGGTCTACCAGAAGGCCGTCGACTTCGCCGAGGGGCGAAGTCTGCCTGGCGACGCTCACGTGCACAGGCGGCAGCGGGCTTGCGAGCGGTCGAGCTTGCGACGGTGACACTGCCGGGCTAGGCTTGGGATAGGTCATGTCCGCGAAAAAGGACGACATCGCCGGAATCTTCGCCGAGATGGCCGACATCATGGACATCCTCGGGGAAGATGGGTTTCGCGTGAACAGCTATCGCAGGAGCGCCCGCGTCCTGTCCGAGACCACCGAGGACGTCGCCGCGCTGGCCGAGGCCGGCGCGCTGACGAAGCTGCCCGGTGTCGGCAAGGGCACGGCCGGCAGGATCGAGGAAATTCTCAAGACGGGCAGGTTGGCCCAGCACGCGGACCTGCGAAAGAAAGTACCGCCGGGGCTGCTGGAACTGCTGAGCGTCCAGGGGCTGGGCCCGAAGACCGTCGCCAAGCTCTGGAAAGAGGGCGAGATCAACTCCCTGGACGATCTGCGGGAGGCATTGGCCAAGCGCCCGGACAGCCTCGCGGCCATCGAGGGCATGGGCAAGAAGAAGGTGGCCCAGTTGCAGGAGGCGCTGACCTTCGCCGAAAGCGTGGCCGGCAGGTTCCGCCTGGACGAGGCCGAACGCGTCGCCAATGCGTTGCGCCAGGCGGTTCTCTCATGCAAAGGCGCCAGGAAGGTGGAGCTCGCCGGCAGCTTACGCCGCTGGCGCGAGACCGTCGGCGACATCGACCTGCTCTGTGAGGCCGAGAAGGCCGCCGCCGAGCGGATCATGGCGGCGTTCACCTCGGCCGAGGGCGTTACCAAAGTGCTCGCCAGGGGCAAGACCAAAAGCTCGGTGATCGTGGACGGGCGGATCCAGGCGGACCTGCGCGTGGTGCCGGCCGAAAGCTTCGGGGCGGCCCTTCAGTACTTCACCGGCTCCAAGGCGCACAACATCGCACTGCGGGAGATCGCCGTCCGAAAGAAGCTCAAGCTCAACGAATACGGCTTGTTCAAGGAGGCCGGCAAGGACAAGGGAAAGCAGCTCGCCGGCGCCGACGAGGAAGGCATCTACAAGGCGCTGTCTCTGGCCTGGACCCCGCCGGAGCTGCGCGAGGACAGGGGCGAGGTCGCCGCCGCGGCCGAGGGCAAGCTGCCGAATCTGATCCGCCTGCAAGACATCCGCGGCGACCTGCATATGCACACCACCGCCTCCGACGGGGCCAACAGCATCGAGGAGATGATCGAGGCATGCCGGGCACTGGGCTATCAGTACATGGCGATCACCGATCACTCCAAGAGCCAGATTCAGGCCAACGGGCTGAGTGAGAATCGGCTGGCCGAGCACGTGGCCGCGATTCGGGCCGCGGCCGGGAAGCACAAGGACATCATCGTCCTGGCCGGGATCGAGGTCGACGTGCTCAAGAGCGGGAAGCTGGACTTCTCCGACGACGTGCTGGCGAAGCTGGACTTCGTGACCGCCTCGCCGCACTCGGCCCTGGCCCAGAAGGGCGAAGACGCGACCAAGCGACTGATCCGGGCGGCCGAGAACCCCTACGTGCACGTGATCGGTCATCCCAGCGGGCGATTGATCAACCAGCGGGCGGGCATGGAAATCGACATCGTCGCCCTTGCCCGGGCGGCCGCCGCCAATAACACCGCCCTGGAGATCAACGCGCATCCCTGGCGGCTGGACCTGCGCGACGTTCACGTCCGAGCGGCCGTGGATGCCGGGGCCAAGCTGCTCATCTGCACCGATGCCCACGACGGAGGGGACCTGTCGCTGATGCGATTCGGCGTGGCCACTGCCCGGCGGGGCTGGGCGACGGCGGCGGATGTGATCAACACGTACACGCCGGCCGCACTGAAGAAATGGCTCAAGCGAAAATGATCGCCGACGGCCGGCAGTTCCGGCGGCGGCGGCGGGCGCCTGGCCGGCCTAGACCGGGGGCTTCTCCGTGGCCTTTCGCTTCTTTCGGATCTTGGCGGTCTCGGCGGACGATTGGATGGCAAAGCCGACAGCGGCCGGGACGGAGATTAGAATCGTCAGCAGAAAATCGTTGCTCACCAGTTCTGGTCTTATGGACTCGCGGATGCCCGCGTGGGCCAGGAGCAATGCAAACAGACCGGAGACGACCATGATTGCCCCCTGCAAGGCGGCGAAGATCATGACCGCCGGGCGGAAGGCGACGAAGGTGAGCATGCCGGCCGCGACCATTCCAATCACGCCGCCGGCCCAGGCATGCTGGATGATGTCCTGTCTGCCGAGGGCGTTGGCGACAAAGTGCCATAGAGCAAAGCCGATCAGGCCGCCGGCGACCGCGCTGAACAGGCCGACGGCGTATTTCACCGCGGGCTTGGCCAGCACGCCCAGCAGGATCGCCCCGGCCGCCCCCATCAGCAGCGGCATGTTGGGCGACGCGTGCAACGAGCCGAGGTAGGCCCCGCACAGGCCGCCGACGGCCGCTCCGTTGGCCACGACCAGGAACTTGAAGATCCGGAACCCGTACACGAGATATGCCACGCCCGCCAGCACCAGGAGAAATGCAACTAGCGTGCTGGTTGCCTCCAGCTCGCTGACGAACTCCGCGCGTGGAGGGAACTGGAGCCTGAGCAGATAGTCAAAGACTCTGAGGATTCCCGTGCCGGCGCCTGCCGCGTCGGCTGTTTGGGCCAAACTCATCATACAGGGTCCCAACGTTGTTTCCGCCCGGTCGGCCTGGCTTGGCCCTGACCGGCTTGCTGATCCTGCTTGCCGGACTTCTTCCGTCGCGCCTCGGCCGCCAGGCGAAGGGCGGCGCGCGTCTGGACGGTGAGGCCGATCAAGGCCAGCAGCCCGGCGGCCGCGGCCGGAATGTACATGTGTGTGCCCCAACCGACCAGCCACTGCGGCGCGCCAGCCCAGAGGCCTAGTGCGACGCCGGTCACCAATCCCGCGGCGCCGAGAAGGCTGGTGACGAGGATCAACATTGCTTCCCGCCAGAACAGCCCCAGGCCGATGCCGATCAGGGCGGGCACTCCGCCGGCAAACACGAGGGCCAAGGCAGTTTCCCGGCCCATGTGCCCCACCCACCGGCCGCCGTAACTGACCAGGGAAAGGCACCAAGTGGAGAAATACGCCGTCGGACTGTCTGTCCAGGCGGGCGGGCCGGCGACCGCGCCAGGGCTAACCCAACCGGTCACCGCAAGGGACACAGCCGCCAGCAGGGCCCCCAGCAATGCCGCCCAGATCAGACGGGCCAGCACAAAGACCACCAGCCCGGCAGTGAACGCTCCGGCCAGACCGACGACCCAAACGTTCTTGTAGGCGGTGTGCTGGACGATCGGCCGGGCGCACGCGGCGCCCACGCCGGCGGCGATGAAGGTCAGCAGAACTCGCCCGTTGGACCGGCCCCAAAGCAGCAGCACTGCCCCGCTCAATATGCACAGCCCCGCCAACACCGCCAAGAGGTACGCCGACGGCGCAGGTGGTAAGGGGATCGTAGCTGGCATACTCGGCCTCCTTGCCCTCAGCGGCTAAGGACCACTGCGACCGTCCATTTGCTCCGCTACGGAGGCGGGGCACTCGAAATCCGGCCATGTTCACTTGAGACGCCGTCGCACTTCTTCCAGTTCGCTGCGGGCCAGCTCCAGCTTGCCGGCGTCCGTCAGGCCGGGAACCGCGCGCGACAGGTACGTCTCCGCGAGTGCATCCTGTTGTAGATATCGGCTATAGATCAAACCGAGCATCAGTCGGATGTCGCTCACGTATTCGTAGTTGGCGTAGTGGCGGAGAAACCTCTCGTACGCGTCGGCCGCGGCCGGATACTGCTCCGTCGACATGAGATAGTTGGCCACGTCGAGCTGTTGATTCAGCGGCAGCAGCGCGTCGTCGGCCAACTGCACCAGTTTGAGGTAGCCTTCGGCGGCGGTGCCAAAATCGCCCCGGGCATGGGCCTCGGCGATTTGCCCGCGAAGCTGAAGTTCTCTGGCCTCCGGTCCGTCGGCGGTCTCGGTGGTCAGCGTTTTCGTGCGGACCCATCTGCGAGAGGGCGCGCTGCCGCCCGGCCGGGCGACGGCCGTACCGAACGGATCATAGCCGCCGGAGACCGCCCGTCGGTAGCTCTGCCGCCGCCGCCACGTGCGGATCAGGCTCAGCAAATCGTAAATGTCCCGCGGCAGCAGCTTGGCGGCCAACAGCCCCGCCGCCAGGGTGATGCCAAAGACGTAACCGCTGATGTGGGCGATGTAGGCGACCGGGCCGCCGGACTGGGCCAGCGAGGAGTACGCGTTCCAGGCAAACTGCATCAGCAGGAAGACCAGGCTGGAGATCTCCAACGGCAGCAGGTAGTAGATGAGGAGTACCAGCACGGTCACGCGCACCCGCGGAAACAGCACCAGGAACGCTCCCGTCACGGCCGATATCGCGCCCGACGCGCCCAGCACCGGCGCCTCGCCCGAGAGCAGCACGTATCCGATCCCGGCGATGATGCCTCCGGCCAGATAGAACGCCAAGTAACCGATGTGCCCGAGACTGTCGTTGACGGCGTTGCCGAACACCCACAGGAAGAGCATGTTCCCAATCAGGTGCATCCAACCGGCGTGCATGAACATGCTGGAGAAGTACTGATGCACCATCGGCTCGTCGGGATGGAGCAGGAACGCCCGGATGTTCGGGTTGTGCCCGGTGTTCTGTAGGAAGATGAAGACCAGCACGTTTACGGCGATCAGGGCATAGTTGGCCACGGGCGTGCGGTTGAGTCGTCTGTCGGTGCGAATCGGGATAAACATGCTATCCGGCCTTGCTGCAATTCATCCGTCAGTATTTGCTGGCGACGACGCGAGCGACCAGCCGCGAGGCCGCTTCCGCCCCGAGGTCGCTACACGCGATGCGAAACGGAGCGCTCTTGCCTCTGCCGATCTTGTCTGGCTGAATCAGCGCGCCGATGGCGCTGCCGGCCTGCACTCCATCGTCGGCAAAGTAATCACAATAAATCTTCACATTCTGCACGGACACCGGCGACGGGTTGCGCGTCACGCCGGTCCAAACGACGCTGCCGTCGGCCAGAGGTGCCGAGCGCATGACCTGGCGCGAGGGGATCGACCAGATGACCAGGTCTCTCCGGCGCGCCGACTAGCGCCGCGCCGCCGGCAGCCCGCTCTGACAAGCCATTGTAGCCCACGGGCCTGGCCTCCGCCAGTTGCATCGCCGCCGGAGGCCTGCGGGACTGCGGCCGGGCGCGGGTGCGAATCGGCATTGGGGATTTGCTGACAGATCGCGTATAGTACCGCCCTTTTGGAGGCAACCTATGGTGACATCGGCGTTGGCATTCTCGTTCGTGCCCGCCGGGGTGAACGACCCCGTCCAGTTCCTTCTGCTGGGCTCGCTGTCGCTGATCGTCATGGGCGCGGCCAAGTCCGGCTTCGCCGGGGCGGCGGGGCTGCTGAGCGTGCCGCTGATGATATACGCCTGCGGCAATGACAGCACGCTCGCCGCCGGCATCATGCTGCCCTTGCTGATCGCATGCGACTACGTGACGATCGTCATCTGGTGGGGGCGCTGGGACGTGAGGAACGTGCTGGTGCTGCTGCCGGGCATGCTGGCCGGCATCGCCCTGGGGGGCGTGACGCTGTGGTTTTTCCTTCATCTCAGCAAGGGCCAAAGCGGCGCCGAAAGGGCGGTGACGAACGCGGCCTTGAGCCTGACCATCGGCCTCTTGGCCGTGGGATTCGTGCTGCTGACAGCGGTGCGTTCCCTGCGGGGCGGGTTGCAGCCGTTCCGCCCGATCTTCTGGCACGGCCTTGTCGCCGGTTCGGCCGCCGGCTTCACCAGCACGCTTACGCACAGCGCCGGGCCGATCACCACGATGTTCTTCCTGGCCCAGCGAATGCCCAAGGGCCGGCTGGCCGCCACCGCCGTGCTGTATTACTGGATCGGAAATCAAGTGAAGCTGATCCCGTATGCGCTTCTCGGGCTGTTGACGGGAGGGTCGCTGTCGGCGGACCTGACCTTGCTGCCGGCCGTCATCGCCGGCGCGGGCCTTGGGGTCTTCCTGCACCATCGCGTCAACGAGAAATGGTTCCGCATCGTCATGCACGTCCTGCTGGCGGTTATCGGCGGGCATCTGGCGATCACTTCCGCGGCGAAGCTGTGGCTGTGAGCTCCTCCGCCGCGCATGGGCCGGCCAGGCGATTGGGCCGAAGTCGCCGCGTTGAAATGGGCTGCCGCTCACGCTAGCATAGCTCCGCAGGAAAGTGCCTCGGGGCTGCGACGGCTTTTTCGGCAGCCTCGTCACCAGCGAGGTGGGTATTGCATGACGCCATCGGCTGAGCCAGCTTCCGAGCAGACCCAGGCTGCGACCAGCCTCGTGCCGGCGCGTCTGCTCCAGGATGGGGAGATCATCATCCTGGCGATAAAGCCCAGCAACTGGTTTGTCCTGATCGGGTCGCTGCCGTGGCTGGGCTCGGCGGCCGTGGTCGCCATCGTGGCGTACGTGGTAAGCCTTTTCCATGCCCCCGCCCATCAGCAAGTCATCTGGTCCCTCTGCGCGGCCGCGGTGCTGGTGGGGATGATGGCGGCATCCTGGCAGTGGCTGGGCAGGACCTACGTCCTGACCAACCGCCGGATCATTGCCGTCCGCGGCCTGCTGCGGGTGCAATGGGTCGCCGCCGAACTCACCGACGTCGAGGAGGTCACCCCGGCCGCGGCCCTGCCGGAGCGCCTGGTCGGCACGGGCAGCATCTTCTGCCTGACCGGCCCGGACCGCACCGCCGCCGTCGCCTGGAACACCATCAGCCGCCCGGGCGAAGTCCATGAGGTCATCCTGGATGCCATCGACCGGGCGAAGCGCGCCAGTCAATCCCCGCGCGGCCGCAGCGCCGCCCGGTGAGCTTGCGATGCTCGTTGCGTTTGTCGACTGGCACCTCCTTTGCCTCCGCACGCCGGTTGGCCTCCTGCCTGGACGGACGTCGTCAGCCGGGCGGGTAGGAACGATACCGTTCGCAACCATTCGCAACCGTTGAGTACCGTTGAGTACCATTCGATACCATTGAGTACCATTGAGTACCATTGAGCACCATTGAGTACCATTGAGCACCATTGGGAACCGTTGGGAACGGACCCGAAATCCGTAAGTCCTTTCCCAAAGAGGTCTTGCCGTTTCTTGTCTTTCATTCGCGCGCATTCATAGTAATTCGCCGCATTCGCGTTCTCTATCTTGCCTATCTTCCCCAGACGGCCGGGGTCCGTGTCCGGCAGTTGTTGCCGTTGTTAGTCCCAAGTCCCAAGTCCCTATTCCCTATCTGTTGCCGTTCCGTGTTCCGGCCTCCTGGTTCCGGTTTTTCCGGTCCCACGGCATTCCGGTCTTCCGGTCCCACGGTCTTCCTGTTGCCCGTCCAACCTTCGCAGCCGAAGCGACTCGGCTTCCGGCTCCGCTGAAGCTACGCCGGACAAGTCGGCGGAGTAGGCTTGCCCGTTGGTGCCATGCTTCTGCAGCAGAAGCATGCCACCCTGTGTTGCCTGGTCCCAAACGCAAAGACTTGCCTGCTTGGCCGGGCGCGGCTGCCCGGGCAGGTAGGTTCGCAAAGAAACGCAACGATTCGCAACGATTCGCAAAGATTCGCAACGATTCGCAAAGTTTCGCAAAGTTTCGCAACGGGGCCTAAATCCACACACCATTGGGCCGCACCGCCTTGTGGATTTGAACGTCCGATAACCTTCATTCTTCGTTCACGTCCGGGCTCGGCCTTTGCCGTTGCTGCTCCCTATTCCCTGCCTACCTGCGCGGTAGGCAGGCAGGCCTATTCCCTGGTCCCTAGTCCCTGTCTTTTGCCTACTTTGCCCAGACGGCCGGATTGGCTTTGTTTCGTATTTTTCGCCGTCCGGGTTCCGTGTTCCCGGTTCCGGGTTCCGCTTCTGCTGTTCCCTGGTCCCTGGTGCCTGGTCCCTATTCCCTGTCCTCTGCACTTTTCAAAGAGCGTCGGGGCGCGCAATCCGCGCCCTCCGTACTTACCGGGAGCGTTCACGTATGCGCGCGCAAACGCTTTCGCATGCGCGGGGCTGATGGGCCGAAGGCACGCCGGCCGCGAGGGATAAAAAATCTTGAGAAAACCCAACTTCCCCGGCCGGAGGGTTCACATATGCGCGCGCATGCGCTTTCGCATGGTGCCACGCTCAAGCTGCGGTGTGCTTGAGCGTGCGAGGGAGTCAATCGCGCGGGGGCGACACAATTGTCTCGCCCGGCGCCGGCATGGAGGCCGGGCGTAGGGTGCGTGCTTGCACGCACGCAAATTGTTTTCTCACCGGGGACCGTTGCGCGATATGTCATTCCATGACGCGTGGCTGCAAGCAGCCACCCTACCGACTTGAGCGTGCGAGGGAACCAATCGCGCGAGGGCGAAAAGCGAGTAGGGCGGGGCTACTGCCCCGCGGAAGCTTTCCCGAAGGCTTGGCTCGCGGGGCGGCGGGGCGGTAGCCCCGCCGTACATCTCTGTTGTTCGCGTTGTCCGCGGCTTGAAAGGGAAAAGGTAGGTTGCCGGGCAGCCGAGGCTGCCGCTCGACGCCGGCGGCGCCGGATCGGCCTACTGCCTCTGGAAGACCACCTGGTGGTACGGCTTGTCGGCGAGGTACAGGATCAGGCGCTTGCCCTGGGCGGCCAGGCGGAGGTGCCAGGTGAGGCTGCGAGAGCCGGAGTTCACGGCAAAGGCGTAGGTCCCGTCGCCGATAAATCGCGCCTGACCGTGCAGCGACATGGGCAGGAGGGCGAGCGTAAAGGACTGCCCCGCGGCCGCGACGATCAGCTTGAGCTTCGGTGCGGTCCGCACGTGCTCCATGACCGGATCGTCGAAGCCGAGCTTGAGATATCGCCCGGCCTCGGCCCACTCGCCGACAACATCCCCGGCCGGGGACAGATGCAGGATGGGCAGCATCGCGAGCTCGACCTCGCCTAGTCCGGCGATCTGCAACGTTCCGCGGGTGAAGGCTTCCGGCACAAGGAACACGAGGGAAGCCTCTCGGGTGGCGTTGGCCGGCACGACGATGGTTCCGGCCCGGGCGGGCGTGGGGATCAGCCCCTCGGCCGCCGGCAAGCCCAACGGCCGGGTATCGCCGTCGCGCGTGCGCAGGGCGATGGCCCGGCCGGCAGTGTCGAGCTTTACCGGCTCGGGCCCGGCCGAGATGCGAACGTCAACGGTCAGGAACGCCTTTCCCAGCGGCGCCGGCACGAAACCGTCCCCGCCCAGCACCGCCAGCTCGGCCGCCAAGACGCGCAGCGCGCCCGCCCTGACAACGGCCGTGGGCGGCGGCTGAGTGTCGTCGGGCGACGTGCCTTGCGTCCAGGCCGGTTTGGGCGCGGGGGCCGGCCTAGCCGGCGGCGATGCCGGCCGACGAGGCTCGGGGACCTCGGCGTGACCTTCCCCGGGCGGGTGTTGCGGCTGGCCGGTGCCCGGGCGTTGCCGCACCAATCCAACGATCGTGCCACCCAGCCAGGCCAAGCCGACCGCCAGCAGAACAAAGGCCGCCAGTATCACCACGCGCTTGGCGCGCCTGCGCGGCGGCTTCCGCCGGAGGATCCGCCGGGGCACGGTCCGGGCCACGGGCGGACGCGCGACAGCGGGCGCGGCCGGGGGCGAGGCCCCGGCCTCGGCGCCGGAGGCCGCCTCGGCGATCACCTCGGCCGGAGCTCCGTGAACCTCCGACGCGGGCGAGGCCGACCCGCCCAGATCCAGCACCTCGGTCGGGTCCTCGGCATGGGGGCCGAGCTTCTCCAGTTCCTCCGGCTGTTCGTAGATGCTCGGAGCGGGAATATGAATCTGCCCGCCGCAGACCGGACACCGTGCCGTGCGCCCGGCCAGGCTCTGCTTGACCGTCAGCCGCTGCCCGCAGGCCCCGCACGCCAGCAACAGCCTCTTCTTCAGCGCCAGCCGCGCCTTGGTGACGAACTCGTTGGCGAACTCGTCCTCCGGGGTCAGCGGGGTGAGCAGCTCTTGCTCGTCTGCGGGCGCGGCCGGATCGTCCATCGCGGGCACGCGGATGACGCGCCCGCAATGGGGACAGTGGATTTCGCCTCCGGCGAAGCTCTCCTCGACCGTCAGCGTCTTGCCACAACCGCCGCAGAGTACTTCCACTTCCAACTCCCGCGTGCCGGGCGGAGCCGGGCGGGCGAGGCTTCGCGCTGGCAACCGGCCGCCGTCCTGAGTGTACCGTCGGGGCTTCCCTCTGCTGTCAGTCTATACCGCGCCGCGCCGAAACGGTATTGAATTCGCCGCCGGCGACGCCCTCGTTCCGTGCTCCTCCGGCAATCCGGACATTCACTGTTGCCGAGGCCCGGATTGGCCGATACATACTATGCGAGTTCGGGTTGCGGCCGCCGCTCGCCCCGCAACCGGGCGGCGCTGGCCAATGGCTTTCGGGTATTCCCATGGACATCGTCAATGCCATCGCGAAGGTTCGGTTCAGTTCAGCCCGCCCACAGCGCGTGCAGCTCTACAAGTTCGCCGGCCTGGCCTGCGAGCTGATCTGCCTGGAGCCGGGTCAGGAGCTTTCCTCCGAGGATAAGTGCGCCTACTATGTGATTGCCGGCAGCGGCGACGTTAGGGCCGGAAAAGAGGGCGGACCGATTGCCATGGGCAAACTGGCCGCCTGCGGGAACGGCGGCCCGCACGCCGTCATCAATTCGTCCGAACAGCGCCTGATCTGCCTGGCCGTTACCAAGCAATCCTGAAGAGGCCGGATCGGAGCGGCGGAAAACCTTGAGCACCAGCATCACAATCTCGGCAGGTTCACTTACGCTGACGGCGGAGCTGAACGACAGCGCCACGGCCCGGCGGATGGCCGAGGCCCTGGCCGCCGTCAAAGCCGACACCAAGATCACTGTCGCCGCCAAGCAGGACTGAGGGGACCAACATGCCCGTGGGCATCCTGCAATCCTCGCTCGACCCGGACCAGCCGGGCAGGTCGTTCCAGCTTGCCAGCCAGGCCGCCGCCGACGGCATCGAGCTGGCCTGCGCCAGCGAAAAGCAGGCCGACGCGATGCTCAGCGCGGAGGCCGTCGCCCAGGTCGCTCAGTGGAAGCAGCAGTACGCCCTTCAGGTCCCCGGCATCGCCCTGGCGGTGCTGTCGCAGACGGAGTCCCTGTTCGGCAAGCCCAACGTGGCCGAGGCGGCGGTTCGGTTGATCCGCCGGGCCCTGGCCACGACCAAGGCCATCGGCGCCGAAACCGTGATCCTTCCCTTCCTCGGCAAGGCGGCCATTGAGTCCGACCCGGAGCTGGACCGCGTCGTCGAGGCCCTGCCGCCGCTGGCCGAGGAGGCCGAGCAGGACGGGCTGACGCTTGGGATCGAATGCACCCTGAACGTCAACCAGCAGTTGCACCTGCTGGAGCACCTGTCGACGTACCCGTCCGTCAAGGCCTGCTACGACACCGGCTGGGCGTTGGTCCGGAGGCTGGACCCGGCCACTTTCCTGCGCGACCTCGGCCCCGGCAACATCTGCCAGATCCACTTTCGGGACGTTCGGCTGGGCGAGGACGGCCGGCCGCCGGAGTGGAACGTGGCCCTGGGGGAGGGGGACGTGGACTTTTCCGCGGTCGCCAGCGCGATTGCGGCCATGAGCTACGAAGGCTGGATCGTGCTGGAGACCCCCGCCACGGACGATCCCCTCGCGGCCGCCAAGGCCAACATGCAGTTCGCCCGCCAGGTCCTGACCCAGCGTTAAGACCTTCCACGAATTACATGCGTGCCAGCTTGCCCGCCTGCAAATCAGTGGGCAGGCGGGCAGGGATGGCGGGCAGGCGTGGACCCATTCGTCGGGACGCGTGCAAACCGTGGGCGGGCGCAGTGTTCAAAGATTCCTGCGGGTGGCTCAGTCGCCCTCGCCCAGCAGCTCCGACTCGATCAGGTCGTGGTAGGTTTCCCTGCGGCGGACGATCCGCCAGTGGTCCCCATCGACGAGCACCTCGGCGGCCCGCGGGCGGGAGTTGTACTGGCTGGACATGACGAAGCCGTACGCTCCGGCCGAGAAGACCGCCAACAGATCGCCCTTGGCCAGCGGCGGCAGCAGGCGGTCGTGGGCGAGGAAGTCGGTCGACTCGCACACGCCGCCGACGACGTCCACCTTCACCGCCCCGGGCGGGGCAAAGTCCAGCCGCCGCCGCGGCGCCGGCGCGCCCTCGCCCAGCCCGGCCGGATACACGAAATGCTCGGCCTCGTACAGTCCGGGGCGGAGCAGGTCGGTCATGGCCGCGTCCACGATGACGAAGCGCTTCCGGCCGCCGGCCTTGACGTACAGCACGCGCGAAAGCAGGATGCCGGCGTTGCAACTGATCTGCCGGCCCGGCTCCAGGATGACCCTCAGCCCGCTTCCCTTCAGCAGCGGCACGATCTCGGCGGCGTAATCGGCCGACAGCGGCGAGGCGCCCTCCTCGTAGTCGGCCGCGAAGCCGCCGCCGAGGTTCAGCGTCGTCACGGCGAAACCTTTCTCGCGCAACTGCCCGATCAGCGCCAGCGAGCGGTTGATGGCCTCGACGTACGGCCCGGCCGAGTAGATGGGCGAGCCGATGTGAAAGTGAATCGTGTCCAGCCGGGCGTGGTCGTCCCGGCCGTGGGCCTCGAAGAAGGCCACCGCCCGGTCGATGTCGACGCCGAACTTGCTCTCCTTCCTGCCGGTGGCGGTGTGGCGGTGGGTCTTGGGGTCGTACACGTCCGGGTTGATTCGCAGCGCCGCCCGGACTGTCTTTCCCGCGGCCGCGGCCAAGCGGGAGAGGTTCTCGAACTCGGCCTCGGACTCGACGTTGAACAGCAGGATGCCGGCCGAGATGGCCTCGCGAATCTCCCGGTCGCTCTTGCCCACGCCGGCGAAGACGATCTTGTCCGGCTCGCCGCCGGCCTGGCGCGCGCGGAACAGCTCCCCGCCGCTGACCACGTCGAAGCCGCTGCCCTGCTCGCCCAGCAGCCGCAGGATGTGGACGTTGGCAAGCGACTTGACGGAAAAGCAGATCAGCGGGTCCAGCGGCGCGAAGGCCTCGGCCATCCGCCGGTAGTGATGGCGGAGGGTGGCCGCCGAGTAGATGTACACGGGCGTTCCCACGGTCGACGCGATCGCCTCGACCGGCACGCCCTCGCAGTGCAGCCTGCGGCTCTTGTATTCGAAATAGTCCATATCCCGCCCACTCGCGCCGGCGCTGCGCGCCCAGCCACGTCAGCTTACCGGCTTGGCGGTGGGGACACAACGCCTCGGCAGGGGAGATTTCCCGGCCGGGCCGGCAGCGGATCAGCGGCCTTCGTACTTGTCCTTCAGCGCCGCCGGCAACGCGTCGACCTTGGCCAGCAGCCTCGCCTGGTTCCGGCCCAGGATCAGCCGCTTGTGGTCGTCGGGGATGTCGGCGTAGACCACCAGGCCGATGCCCACTGAGATCGGGTTCATGAAGGCGTCGGAGCCGAAGAGGAACTTCTCCGGGCCGACGCTGCGGACCCCGCGCGTCAGGAAGCCCAGGCTGCTGAGCGTCCAGATGTTGGCGTGGACGTTGGGATACTTCTTGAGGACCGGGTCCTGCCAGTGGCCGTAATGGCCGAAGATGAAGTCGGTGCCGGGGAACTCAGGGGCGATCCGGGTGATTTCATCCGGACTCCAGGAGTGGTCCAGGATCAGCATGTTGTGGGCGTCGGCGAAGCGGTACAGCGCCATCAGGTTGGGCCCGTCGCCGGGATAGTCCTGGTAGGCGTTGAGCAGCTTGATGCAGCGCACCCCGGCCGCGTACACCCGCTCCAGCTCGGCCAGCATCGCCTCCGGGCGGTCGTTCGGGTTGAAGTGGGCAAAGGGAACGATCCGCTCCGGCAGCCGCCGCCACAGGTCGATGAGGATGTCGTTGCCGATGCGGTAGTCGGTGCCGTTCCACATGTACCCGCCGGCCATGACGCAGGCGGCGTCGACGCCGTTGGCGTCCATGACCGCGGACGCCCCGGCGACCATCTCGTCGACGCTGTCGTAATTGGCCCCGTGGGGCCATTCGCCCACGTGGGTGTGCCCGTCGATGGCCAGCACGTCCGGCAGGCCCTCGCCCGCCCGCCAGCGGTCCAGGATCTCGCTCATCGCACGCCCTCCAGCAGCCGGCGAAGGTTGCCGCCGCAGATCATCCGCTTGGCCGCGGCGTCGAGCGTCTCGTCGTACTGGACGTTGCCCACCAGGGTCGCCGGGTCGTAGAAGGGCATGCCCGTGGCGAAGACCACGCGCTCGGGGCCCAGCTCGACCGCGACCTTGCGCCAATAGTCCACGATGCCCGTCAGGTCGATCCGCACATTTGCGGCGCGGTGCATCAGCGGGATCGTCGCGGGCGAGACGCCCAGCCCGCCGGAGTGGTGGGAGAGGATCATGGGCAGGTCCGGGTGGGCCAGGCAGATCTCCAGCAGCTCATTCAGCATGAGCGCGTCCGGCATGCAGTTGGTGGCCGGGAAGCGCACCGCCGCGAAGTCCAGCAGGCAGACCACGCGGTGGGCCTCCAGGGCGGCACACAGGTCCTTCCACATCCAGTGCAGCGGCGGGGCGTGGCCCATCATCAGCCGGGCCGCCCGCACGCCCGCGGCCAGCATCTCCTCGACCATCTTCGCCGCCCCGGCCGGGTCGGGGCCTTTCGGCGGCTCCAGAACCCACACCGGGTGCAGCCGGTCCATCCCTTCGATCTCCCGCAGGAGCCGCTCATTGCCGCGCCGCCTGGGGCGGATCAGGCGGGCCTCGTTGGAGTGCACCAGCGCCTCGGCGATGTCGTGGGCGTCCATGACGTCCAGGACGTTCCCGGTCGTCAGGTGCTCCGGCAGGCCGGGCGTGCAGGACGCCCCCAGCGTCACGCAACTGTCGAACAGCGCCAGCTCCTTGATGTTCGGCATCTTCCGCATGGCCCGCATGCTGCCTTCCTCCCCGGCGCCGGCCGGCGCCGTCAAGGCTGGCATGATGCTCCCGCCGACCCGGCCGGTCAAGAGCACCCACGGAAAAACACGCTCGCGGGAAGCTCTTCCTCGGCGGCGCCTCGCCGCCGGTCGAGCAGGCGGACGTACTACCCGCCCTCAGCCTACGGCGCCGGGGCGCACGGCGACAACGCATCAGGAGGGCGCCCAGCCACCCGTTCGGAAACGCAGAGCTCCCGATCCCAACCACAACCCGGAGCCTTCGACTTGAGCGAGGTGTTGCCGGAGGGCGCTATCAAGGCGGACATCATGCACGTGGTGTTTCCCCCCAGGCCCGAAGCGCTGGCAACGCGCGTCCACGAAGCGGCTCAGAAAGACTGAAAGTGGTGGGTCGAGCACGTCCGCAAGGCCAAGCCAGGTGAGCCCCTCGACTACCACCCCAAGCTCGGCCTGACGAAGGCTGAGTACCAGGAATTCCTCAAGCTGTCGGAAGATGGGCCGGCAGTCGTGAAGCGGGGCAGCGGCGGCTAATCAGACCGCCCTGCCCGTGCCGGGCATCAACCGTTCTTCTGGAGAGAACCCGCGTACCCCTCCGGCTTCGGTCGGGGTCTGCCCGGCCGTCGCATTATGGCTGCTGCTATGGCGCCCGCCACGGCGATAATCAACATCCCGGCTCCACCAATCAGCGAGATGCACCCGAAGGCAAACTGCCAGGCGTCGACGTGCGTGGCGGCTTGCCCCGGGGCAAGCATGAAGAAATATACGCCCGCAAGATACAGGCTGTAGCTCGGTGACTTCGTGCAGACGCCGAACGAAACAATGGTGGAAGCAAGCAGTACCACCAGCCCTGTCAGGCATGCGGCAAAGACGCTGTCGCGCGGCATGCCGACGCCCTTCCATAGGCCTAGATAGGTCAAATTCACGCCGAGGACCAAGGCGGGAACGATGAGTTGAACTGCGTTGACGCGTGTTTCCTTGTCCATGATGGCTCTCTCCCGCTACCCTGTTTGATCCCGCGAATCGTACCCGTCCAACGGACAAGCGTCAACTGGGACCCACCTGGAGGCTCCTCCGGGCCGGGAATTCGCAGATGGAGTTACATCCACGACCGTCATGAGCGCTTGCCACGATGACTACGGCTTCGGCTGCCGGGCCAAACGCTCCTCAATGATCTTGATAGCTCCATCGAACCTGCCCGGCTGTGTCTGGGCAGAGACATCAGGCTGCAACTTCCGTAGCGCCTCAATGGAACGTTGCGTCCCGACCGCCATCAGTGCGCTGACGACATAAGGCTGAAGTGACTCTGACGGAAGGAGTTGAATCAGCAACGGCTCGCTTCGTGGATAATACCAGCAGGCGAAGGTCGCCTGCACTTGGACCGCGGGCCGGTGCTGTAAGGCATAGAGCACCTGGCCCTCAGCGGCATCAAGTATTCTCTTCCACGGTTCGACATTCTCTTTCAGCTTCAGCCCCATGGCAACGCGCGATCCCACGTTGCGGACGTAGAGCAGCGCCGCCGCCACCAATTGGTCGCTCTCGTTTGCCAGATCCGCCAGCAAATGCTTCCGCACGAAACCATCCGGCGGGAAGCGTCGATTCTCCGTTTGGCCCAGCAAGCCCCACGCGCTCCTGCGGACCTCCGGCGCGCCGTCGTCCAAGGCGAGGCGGGCTCGCCCATAGCCGTCATGGCAGCCAAGAGCCGCCAAGGTGACCAAAGCTTCGGCGCGGACGCCAGCGTCAGAGTCCTTTAGCCTCAGCCTGACTGCGTCCGTGATCTGCTGCCTGTTGCTCGCGCTCACCAGGCCGTCTACGGCCAGCAGCGAGCGGATTGTTTTCTCCTGATATTCCTTGGTATTGGACATGTACGTCTGGACCCGCAGTCGCCAAATCGCCCAAGTTCGAAGCAGTGGTGCCTTCTGCTTAAGGCAAGCCAGCAGCAGCAAGATCGCCCTGGGCCTGCGCATGGAATTGTAAGCTTTTTGACTGGGAGCATGGCTGAACCGATAGATCGTCCGCCCGCTTACAGTGAGGCTTGGCCCGAAGTAAATCGCCAGTCGCTCTGCCGCCTGCAACTGCGCAGCCAGCTTGCCGCTGTTCAGGTTATCCAGGGCCGACTGGATCTCCTGATCCGAAAGCGGCACGCCCCGAGGCCTGTCGCTGGAGATCAATGTCTGGCCCTCTGCTGCGGCGACCCAGACAAGCATCACGCCCATTGTGGCCAGTAGCGGCGCAATCGGCTTCAGGCAATTTGACATGGTCTTAGTCCCCGTCATCTGACATCTCCCACGCGGCGTACTCTCCGAACCGTCCCGGGCATCGAACGCCAGTATACCTTCATCTCGGGGGTCTTTCAACGATGTCCGTGGCGGTTTGAGGTCCTTCCGCCCCGCCCTTACCCGCCTTGAGCAGCCTGCCCGGCTCAGTCGACGGCGGCGGGGTGGTTGACGACGTTCTGGGGCGCACCCGACAGGAAGGAGTGGATGTTGGCGATGGTGGTGTCGATGATCCGCTCGATGGCCTGATCGGAGTTGAAGGCCACGTGCGGGGTGATGATGACGTTGGGCATGGCCAGCAGGGCGTGGTTGCGGACGATGCCCTTGAGCGTTTCCACGTCGTAGCTGCTGGACATGATCTCGGCCTCCTCGCCGATGTCGGTCTCGCCCTCGAGCACGTCCAGGGCCGCCCCGCCCAGGTGCCCGCCGCGGAGGGCGTCGACCAGGGCCTGCGGGTCGATGATGCCGCCGCGGGCGGTGTTGACCACGATCGCCCCCTTAGGCAGCTTCGCCAGGGCGGCCGCGTCGATCATGTGCCGCGTCTTTTCGTTGTACGGCACGTGGATGCTGAGGACGTCCGAGCGGGCCAGCAGCTCGGCCGGCCCCACGTACTCGAAGCCCATCTCGGCCGCCAGCTCCGGCCGGGCCGCCACGTCGTAGGCGATCCGCTTCATGCCGAAGCCGCCGGCGATCCGCAGCACCCGCTCGCCGATGTTGCCCACCCCCAGGCAGCCCAGGGTCTTGCCGGCCAGGTCCGTCCCGCGCAGGCCCTCGATGCTGAAGTCCCCGCGGACGGTCCGCTCGTGGCAGCGGTGAATCTTCCGCGTCAGGGCCAGCAGCAGGGCGAAGGTGTGCTCGGCCACGGTGTCCTGGCCGTAGTGCGGCACGTTGGCGACCAGGATGCCGCGGCGGTCGCAGGCGGCCACGTCGACGTGGTCGAAGCCGGTGCTGCGGGTGGCGATCATGCGCAGGTCGCCCAGCCGGTCGAGCTGATCGGCCGTGACGCGGCTGTGGACGAACGTGCTGAGGACCGTTAGGCCGGGCGGGATGTCCCCGTCGGCGATCTCTTGCAGCGCGGCCGGCCGGGAGTGCACCTCGCAGGCGTCAGGGCACTTCTGCACGAGCCGATCATGCTCCCACGGCTCGGCCTCGACGAACAGCAGGCGCGAGCCCGCCTCTTTGTCATTCTCACCCGCCATGACCAGAGAATTATACCCGATGCGCGGCCGAAGGGTCTGGTCCGATCGGTCCGCCGCCCGCCCGGCGCGGCTCACGTTTTCCCGATCAACCGATCAACGGGTTAACCGATCCACCGATCAACCCATCACCTGTGATGCTCCGGATGATCCGTCGTCGGCGTATGCTCGTGGAACTGGCCGGCCTGATGCATGCGGTTGTGGATCTGTCGGTGGGCGCCGGTCAACACCAGCCGCATGCGCTTGTAGGCGGCGGTCTCGGCCCGGGTGCCCACCGTGTCCAGGTAGGCCAGCGCCCCTTCGATCTGCTCCAGGATGGTCAGGGCGTCGGCCGCGGCGTAGAAGGGCGAGCCGGCCAGCTCCACTATCACCGGCGAGGAATGGGCGGCGACGATCTCCGGCTTGTCGCGGTAGTGCCCGCGGACCAGCAGCGCCAGCCACGAACTCTTGTCGACCTTGACGGAGAAGTGGCCCTCGTCCTCGTCCGGCCGGACGGCGCGACTCTCGCGGATCTCGCCGTTGACCACCAGCTCGACGCGCGACATCGGCACCGTCACCGAGGCGAGGTGCCAGGTTGCGTCCACGGTCCCGCCGCTGCCGGTCATTTTCATCCGCGAGCCGGGCGGCTTGCCCTCGACGGCGAACTCCATCAGCGGCCCGTAGGTGACGAAGGTCTCGCCCCGGCGGATGGCCTCTTTCCACTCCGGGTAGGTGAACTCGCGCCCGGAAGCGATCCGGGCGTAGGTTCGGACGGCCCCGACGGCCGTGGTGGCGCCCATCTTGTCCGTGCCTCCGACGGCCGCCACCATGTAGCCGCAGTTGAGATACCGATACCAGTCCGACAGCGTGTACGGGTCGATGCCGCCGTACAGGTTGCCCCAGGCGGTCATCTCCACGGCGTCGGCGTCGCCGCCCAAAATGGTGGCGGCGTTCTCGGCGCGGGGGTTGGGAAAGTGCGGTATCACCACCACGCCGCCGCGGGCCTTGCACTGCCGGGCCCACTCCGTCAGCAGCACGCCGACGGGGTCGCCGATGGCCGACTCGTCCGGCCCGCCGGTGGTCATGGGGGCGATGATCCGGCCGCCGTAGCCCAGCAGCGAAATGTGCCCTAGCACGTGCTGGCGGTTTTCCGTTCCCACGCGGACGAGGTATTCCCCCTCGCCGCCGGCTTCCTTCGAGCCGAACGTGGTTTTGCCGTCGAAGTCGCCCACGTTGGTCATCATCTCGCCCCACTGGCTGGCCAGCAGGTTGACGACGTTGACGCCCTCGCCGGCGCCTTCCAGCAGGGCCGACGGCGGCGAGAGGAAGTGCACGTGCGTGTCGGCGCTGACCCAGCCCTTCTGCCGCCAGGGCAGCAGCCGCTCGATCTCGATGGTGACCTCGCGCGTGGCCCGGGTGACGCGGAGGAGCTTGCGGATCGGCCGCATCTCGAAGCCCTTCGAGACCTCCACGTACACCGGCCCCAGCGGCAGCTCGATGGTCGTCTCGCCGTCGATGTAGGTGCAGTGGTGCCGCCCCAGGTGGGTGAAGTCCACGCTGTAGTCCTGGAACCAGGAGGGGTTGGGGATGCGGTGGCGGTCGTTGGGGGCCAGGTATTCGCCGGCCTGGCCGTGGACGTGCAGCTTGACCGCCACGGGCTTGCGGCTGTCCTTCTCGAGAACGCGCAGGGTGACGCGCTGGTCGGCCGGGCGGACCGGGCGGATGGAACCGCCGGCGGACTGTCGCTCCACCTTGGCCGCGGCCACGCTCCTGCCGCCGGGCAGGTGGAAGCGGGCATCGGCGTGGCAGGTGTACTCGATGAGGATCTCGCGGTCGGAGATTTCCGGCACGCGATTGTTGTAGGTCCGGCCCCACGTCCGGTTGGGGTACAGCGGCCGGGGCGCCGCCGAGATGACCTGCCCCATGTCCAGGCGAATCTGCCTGAGGCCTCCCTTATCGTCCAGGGCGGCGTCGAACTTCTGTCCCTTCGGCAGCGTCAGAATGGCCTTGCGGCGGGTTCGCCAGCGCAGCGGCTGAGACGAGGCCCTCCCGGCCGAGACCGCCGAGACCACCACGGCCCCGCTGACCGGCTCGAAGCGAATGGCGACGATGGACTTTTGCGGGCGGGGGTTCTTCCACGCCCACAGCCAGTTCACCCAGGGGCGCTGGTCGGCCGAATCGGCCCGGGTCTGTAACCGGCCCCAGGCGGCCTGCGGGATCATCAGGTCCGGACGGCCGTCCAGCGGACGGGGCTTGGCGTCGGCGACGGCCTCGAAGCAGTTCTCGCCCCACCTCCGCGAGAACGTGCCCAACTGGTGGCGGCGGCGGATCGGCAGCCGCAGCTCGCTGCCGTCGGCGTAGACGATGACGTAGTCGGCCGCGTGCTCGCCCAGGCGCCCGCCGCCGCGCATGGGCGAGATGAGCCCGTGGGCGTTCTTCTCGATCGGGCGGATGTCGGAGGTGTGCAAGAAGATCAGCCACTGCGCCCGCGTCGGCTTGAGCTTGACGGCCACGGGCTTATCCCGGACGACCACCGCCTTGTTGATGCGGAAGGGAATGCCCCAGGCGACGCTCGCCCCGGTGGGGGCGCGCTTGGCCTGTGCCGCCATTTCCTTGGACACGCCGGCGCGGCGCAACTGGCCCGGGGCCACGCCGCCCCGTAGCGAAACCGGCGCGAACGACCGCGAACTGGGTCCGTCTTTTCGGCTCGGCATTTCGGGCTCCTTTGTCCTCTGAGTGGCGAATATGGCATAACCGGGCGGTTCAGTAAAGGCAGCATTTCCCCGGCGCGGAGCCCTCCAGCCGCGGACGGCACTTTCGGCGGACCTCTCGCGGGCGGATTTCGATTCCCGGCACAACTGCCTGAGCGCTCCGGCCTGCGGCATAACAAGAACGCGGCGGCCCGTCCTCGGACGGGCCGCCGCGCTTGCCGCCGCCGATTAACTGATCAGCGGATCAACCGATCATCCGTCTGCTAATACATGTCTTCCATGCCGCCGCCGGGCGGGCCCGCGGGCTTCTTCTTCTCCGGGATCTCCGAGACCAACGCGTCGGTGGTCAGCAGCAGCCCGGCCACGGAGACGGCGTTCTGGAGGGCGATGCGCTCGACCTTGGTGGGCACGATCACGCCGGCCTTGACCAGGTCGCAGTACTTGGCGGCCATGGCGTCGTAGCCGAAGTTGACGTCCTTGGCCTCGTCCACCTTGGCCGCGACGATGGAGCCGTCCAGCCCGGAGTTCTCGGCGATCAGCCGAATGGGCTGCACCACCGCCCGCCGGACGATGTCCACGCCGGTGGTCTCGTCGTCGCTGTCGCAGGCGACCTGAGCGAGTACCTTCCTGGCCCGCAGCACGGCCACCCCGCCGCCGGGGAGGATGCCCTCCTCCACGGCCGCACGACAGGCGTGCAGGGCGTCCTCGACGCGGGCCTTCTTCTCCTTCATCTCCACCTCGGTGGCCGCCCCGACGTTGATCTGGGCGACGCCGCCGGCGAGCTTGGCCAGTCGCTCCTCCAGCTTCTCGCGGTCGTAGTCGGAGGTGGTGGCGTCGATCTCGTTCTTGATCTGCTCGATCCGGCCCTTGATGTCGGCGATCTTGCCGCCACCCTCGATGATGGTGGTGTTCTCCTTGTCGATCCGCACCCGCTTGGCCCGGCCCAGATCGGACATCTGGATGTTCTCCATGGAGACGCCCATGTCCTCCATGATGGGCTTGCCGCCGGTCATGACGGCGACGTCGCGCAGCATCTCCTTGCGGCGGTCGCCGAAGCCGGGGGCCTTGACCGCGCAGCACTGGAGCGTGCCGCGAAGCTTGTTGACCACCAGCGTGGCCAGGGCTTCACCGTCGACGTCCTCGGCCACGATCACCAGCGGCCGGCTGGACTGCGAGATCTTCTCCAGCAGCGGCACCAGGTCCTTGATGGCGGAAATCTTCTTTTCGTGGATGAGGACCAGCGCGTCCTCCAGGTCGCATTCCATCGTCGCCGGCTTGTTGGCGAAGTGCGGGGAGATGTAGCCCTTGTCGAACTGCATGCCCTCCACCAGCTCGACGGCGGTCTCCAGCCCCTTGCCTTCCTCGACGGTGATGACCCCGTCCTTGCCCACCTTGTCCATCGCCTCGCCGATCATCCGCCCCACCTCGGGGTCCTGGTTGGCCGCGCACGTGCCCACCTGGGCGATCTCCTCGGAGCTCTTGATGGGCTTGCTCATCCGCTTCAGCTTATCGACGATGGCGTCGCAAGCCTTTTCGATGCCGCGCTTCAACTGCATCGGCTTGGCGCCGGCGGCGATGTTCTTGAGGCCCTCCTCGAAAATCGCCTCGGCGTAGATCGTCGCCGTGGTGGTGCCGTCGCCGGCGACGTCGGAGGTTTTCGAGGCCACTTCCTTGACCATCTGGGCGCCCATGTTCTCGCCGGCGTCTTCCAGCTCGATCTCCTTGGCGACGGTCACGCCGTCCTTGGTGACGGTGGGGGAGCCGAAGGACTTCTCCAGCACCACCACGCGCCCGGTCGGGCCCAGCGTGACCTTCACCGCCCGGGAGAGCTTCCTGACGCCGCGGCGAATCGCCTCGCGGGCCTCGGCGTCAAATGTGATCTTCTTCTTGGCCATATTGTTCGCTCCAATCTTGGCTGCCTTGCCTGCCGGCGGCGCCGATCAGCCGGTGCCGCCCGCAACCCAAAGAATCAAATGCCGTTAGCACGGGTTCGAAGCTTCTTCCGGCTCCAGTATTACGCCAGGATCGCCAGCACTTCGCTTTCGTCCATCAACACCAGCTCTTCGCGGTCGACCCGGATCTCGGTTCCGGCATAGGCGGCGAACAAGACGGTATCGCCGGCCTTCACCTGGAAGTTCGCTCGGCTGCCGTCGTCCAGCAGCTTGCCGTCGCCGAGGGCGAGAACCTTGCCCTTCTGCGGTTTTTCCTTGGCGGAGTCGGGCAGGACGATGCCGCCCCGGGTGGTCTGCTCCGCCTCCAGCCGCTTGATGAGAATCTTCTCCCCCAGCGGCCGGATCTTGGGTTTGCTCGTCTTTGCACTGCGCTTGGCCTTGGCCATAGGTCGCTCCTTTTTTCACGATGCAAATTGCGAACTACCGTTTCACCAATCATCATTCAGAACTCGGCCCGTCGCAGGTACGCGTCGAGTCGAAGCATCATCTGGTGGATTTGCCGCAGCAGCTCTTCCAGCCTCAGCGGCTTGCTGACAACACTGAAGGCGGCCAAGCGGAGCGCCTCTTGCAGCCAGCGCGGCTCAGACCGGCCGGTCAGAAGCACCACCAGCAGGGTCTGATTCACCCGGTGAATCATCCGCAGCAGCCGCAGCACGTCCAACTCGGTGACGGCCTCGTCCAGCACGACCGCGTCGGCCCGCCCGGCCTGGACGAGCTGGAGCACCTCACGGTCGGTCCGCACCCGGTACGTCTCCAGCCAGACCGGGCCTACGATTTTGTCCAGGGCCTCGGCATATTCACCGGCCTCGCCGCTGACCACCAGCGAGAAGGGGTTGCGGCGGATGTCCTGTGCGGCCGCTGCCACCATTCCCATGCACCTCAAAGCCACAAGCGTACACGGCTACCGCATAAGTCGGAGCAACGCGGGTGCCACGGTACGTAATAACGTTTTTCGCAAACACTTAGCGCCCCCCGCGAGGACGGGCCCGTCCGCCAAACCTGCCAAAGCCCGCCTGGCGGCGGCCGCAACCTGCTCAAGTGGCAGTGTTCGGTCGCGGCAACGGGGGCCCGCTGTCGCCCGGACGGCCGCGGGCGGCGCCGAGGCAGTTCATCCGATCTCGCCCCGGGCGCCGGCGTCCGCCCGGCCCACTGCCCGGCCGCCATGGCTGGCGCGGACCGGCCTGCCGCCGGGGCGAGCGGGCGCGGCCGGCGGAAATCGTGCAAATTCCCTTGACCCTTTCGCCGCCGGAAATTAACCTAACGCAATTACACTGGGCGGGCGGTGTTTGTGTGCGCCGGCCCGCTTAAAATCCAAGGCTACGATTTCCGATAATTAGAGCCAAGGCATTCACCCGTCCGGATGTCGGAATCCGGACCACAGTGGAGGTGCATATTGGCAGAAGGTGTGATTCGCCAACTTATCGAAGCTGGCATCCACTTCGGGCACCGCGTCAGCCGCTGGAACCCGAAGATGAAGCCGTACATCCTGACCAAGCGGAACTCGATTCACATCATCGACCCGAAGGAAACCCTCAAAGGTCTGCTGGCCGCCAAGAAGTTCGTGATTCAGACGGTGGCGTCCGGCAAGGACCTGCTGCTGGTCGGCACCAAGCGACAGGCCCGCCGGGCGATTGAGGAAAACGCCAGACGCGTTGGAATGCATTTCGTCACCGACCGCTGGCTGGGCGGAACGCTGACCAACTTCCGAACCATCCGCTCCCGTCTGGCCCGACTGGAGCAGCTCGAGCAGCTCGATGCCGACGGGAAACTGGCCAGGCACTCCAAGAAGGAAGACGCCCGGCTGCGGCGGGAGATGCGGAAGATCCGGCGAAACCTGGAGGGCGTCCGCAACATGGAGCGGCTGCCGGGCGCGCTGTTCGTGGCCGACGCCCACCGGGAGTTGATCGCCCTGCGCGAGGCCCGCAAGCTGGGCATTCCCACGCTGGCGCTGATCGACACCGACAGCGACCCGGACCTGGTGGACATTCCGATTCCCGGCAACGACGACGCCATGCGCGCCATCGAGCTGGTCGTCGGCGAGATCTGCGACGCGGCGGAGTTGGCCAAGGCCCAGCGCAGCGACAAGGCCGAATCCGAGGAGGAGGCGGCGCAGCGCCGCACCCGTCGCGCGGTCACCGCCCGTGCGGTCGTGGAGCCGCCACCCGAGGCTGCCGCCGAAACGGAAGCGCCCCCGCCCGGGCCGGCCGGCGAGCAGCCGCCCGCCGAGACGGAACAGGCCCCGCCGAAGAGCTAGGCGACAGCATCGTTTGGCGCGGTTCCCACCGGCCGGCGGGGAGAAAGGATCAGCCGGAGCAGTCATGATTGAAATCACCGCAACGATGGTAAAGGCCCTCCGGGAGAAGACCGGGCAGGGCATGATGGACTGCAAGAAGGCCCTGAGCGAATGCGGCGGCGACGTCGAAGCCGCCATCGGGTGGCTGCGCAAGAAGGGGCTGGCCCAGGCCGAACGCAAGGCCGCCCGCACCACCAGCGAGGGGCTCATCGCCGCCCACGCCGCCGACGGCGGCGGGGCGATGGTCGAGGTGGCCTGCGAGACCGACTTCTGCGCCCGCAACGAGGAATTTAAGAAGATGGTGCGGCAGGTGGCCGAGCTGGCCGCCGCCGAGCCGGACGGGCCCGTGGGCGAAACCGAGCACATCCAGGCGGCCGTGCAGGCCTGCTTCAACAAGATCAACGAGAACATGCGCTACTCCCGGGGCGCGAAAATCTCCGCGGCGACCATCGGGCACTACATCCACCACAACGGCAAGGTGGGCGTGCTGGTCGGCATCGAGGGCGAAATCGCCCCGGAGCTGCTCAACGACCTGTGCATGCATATCGCCTTCGCCGATCCGATGGCCATTACCGCCGACCAGATCCCCGCCGAGGTGGTCGAGCGCGAGAAGCGCCTGGCCGCCGAGCAGGCGGTCGAGTCCGGCAAACCGGCGGCGGTGATCGAGAAGATCGTCGCCGGCAAGACCGCCAAGTTCCTCGCCGCCAACGCCCTGCTGGAGCAACCATTCGTCAAGGACGAGAAGAAGAAGGTCAAGCAGGTTCTTGGCCCGGCCAAGGTGACGGGCTTCGTCAGATTTCAGGTCGGGCAAGAGTAAGCCCAAGTGATGTCTTCGGGATCGCACTACCGCCGCGTGCTGATCAAGATCTCCGGGGAGGCGTTCTGCGGCCCCGGCGGGTTCGGGCTGGATCAGCAGGCGATCGAGGCGGTCGCGGGCGAGCTGGCCGGGCTGGGCGAGATGCAGGTCCAGGTGGGTCTGGTCGTCGGGGGCGGCAACTTCTTCCGGGGCAAGACGCTGGCGGCGAGCCAGTTCATCCCGCGTGTAACGGCCGACGCCATGGGCATGCTGGCCACGGTGATGAACGGGCTGGCCCTGGCCGAAGCCCTCACCGCCCGCGGCGTGGCCGCCCGCGTGCTCTCGGCCATTCCGATGGACCGCGTGTGCGAGTCGTTCACCCACGCCCGGGCCCTGGGCCACCTGGAGAAAGGCCGCCTGCTGATCCTGGTCGGCGGAACCGGCAGTCCCTTCTTCACCACCGACACCTGCGCCGCCTTGCGGGCAAACGAAATCGCCGCGGAAGTGCTGCTGAAGGCCACCAAGGTCGACGGCGTCTTCGAGGCCGACCCGGTCACGCATCCGGGTGCAAGGAAGTTCGACCGCCTGACCTACGGGGAGGTGCTCGCCCGGCAGTTGGGGGTGATGGACCTGGCGGCGGTCTCGCTGTGTATGAACTCGGGCATTCCGGTCATCGTCTTCCGCCTGGCCACGCCCGGCAGTCTGGCCCGAGCCGTGCAGAAGCAAGCCGTGGGAACCATAATCTCGGCCGATTCGTGACGCGTTTCGGCCCTGGCGGAGGTAGCGGCCATGCCGACCGACGACATCCTTCTCGACTGCGAAGAGAAAATGGAGCAGGCGGTGGAGTTCTTCCACAAGGAGCTGCGCGGCATCCGCACGGGGCGGGCCTCGGCCGGGCTGGTGGAGTTCATCAAGGTCGACTACTACGGCTCGCCCACGGAGCTGCGTCAACTGGCCTCCATCGCCGTGCCCGAAGCGAACCTGATCGTGATCAAGCCGTTCGACCCGTCCAGCGTCAAGACCATCGAGCGGGCGATCCAGACTTCGGACCTGGGCATCACACCCAACACCGACGGCAAGATCATCCGCCTTGCGGTGCCGTCGCTGTCGGGGGAGCGGCGGAAGCAACTGGCCTCGCAGCTCAAGAAGTTGGCCGAGCAGGCTCGCGTGGCCGTACGCAAGGTCCGCCGCGAGGCCAACAAAACCATCCACAAGGAAAAAGAAGACGGCACCCTGCCCGAGGACGACGCGGAAAAGTGCAAAGAAGAAACCCAGAAGCTCACCGATGATTACGCTAAAAAGATCGACCGGATACTCACGGAAAAGAACAAGGAGGTCATGGAGACGTAGGCGGGAGCCGGTCGGTCGGCGGGTTGGCAAATCAGGTATGGGCTGCCGGGCGGTTCGGGTACAATGTTGTGTTGCGTTGGAAGCGGGCGACCGATGGCGGATTCCCGCCCGCCGGTGCCCGCTTGCAGGCGGGGGAGTAGCTCAGTTGGTAGAGCAACGGCCTTTTAAGCCGTAGGTCCTGGGTTCGAGCCCCAGCTCCCTCAGTTGACGAGCGCGTGCGGACGGCAGGGCTGGCGAGTCGGCGCGGTTGTGCCGGCTCCGCGGGCCTCGTCGAGACAAGCGGCCCCATCGTCTAGCCAGGTTCAGGACACCGGCTTTTCAAGCCGGCAGCACGGGTTCGAATCCCGTTGGGGCCATTCGAGTCGCTGCGCTCGCTCGTGACAGGCCTGCCCGCCTCACATCCGTCCAAAGCTCGCACCCGCGAAAAAGGGCTTCCCGACAGAGCAGCGAGGCGAATGTCCTGAGCAATTGACCGAAGGCAGCGCGTCGAAGGGCTTCTCCTTGTCCGGGAAAGCCAGTGAAGCCGGAAAATGGGTGCGGGCAATAGGTTGGTGTGATATAGGGGGCGCCCATGAACGTATTGGTCACCGGCGGGGCGGGTTACATCGGCTCACACCTGCTGCGGGCGCTGGCGGCGGCGGGGCACGAGTGCGTGGCTTACGACAACCTCTCGGCCGGGCACGCCGAGGCCGTCGGCGCGGCCAGGCTGATCGTCGGCGACGTCACCGACGCGGTCGCCCTCTCCAGCGCAATGCGGGATCACCGCGTCGAGGCGGTGGTGCATCTGGCCGCGGTGATCGAGGCCGGCGAGTCCGTCGAGAAGCCCGAGAAGTACTATCGCAACAATACCGTCGGCGGGCTGACGCTGCTGGAGGCGATGCGGCAGGCGGGCGCAGCGAAGATGGTCTTTTCCTCCACCGCGGCCGTCTACGGCGACCCCGAGCGCGTGCCCATCGAGGAAGACGACCGCACGCAGCCAATCAACCCCTACGGTGCCAGCAAGCTGGCCGTGGAGCGGATGCTGCCGGGCTTCGCGGCCGCGCACGGAATGGGCTTCGTGTCGCTGCGGTATTTCAACGTGGCCGGGGCCGCCCCCGGAGGCGAGATCGGCGAGGACCACACACCCGAGACGCACCTGATTCCGCTGGTGCTCCAGGCGCCGCTGGGCCGGCGGGAGTCGGTGCGGATCTTCGGCGACGATTACGACACGCCCGACGGCACCTGCATCCGCGATTACATTCACGTGATGGACCTCGCGGCCGCACACGTGCTGGCGCTGGAGGCGATCCGGCCGGGAAAGGTGAAGGTCTACAACCTCGGCAACGGGGAGGGCTTTTCCGTCAAGCAGGTCATCCAGACCTGCCGCGAGGTCACCGGGCACGCCATTCCGGCCGAGGTCGCCCCCCGCCGCCCGGGAGACGCCCCGCGCCTGATCGCCTCCTCCAAGAGGGCCGCCGCCGAGCTGAACTGGAAGCCGCAGTCGCCCGAGCTGCCAGCCATCGTCGCCGACGCCTGGGCCTGGCACAAATCGCACCCCGGGGGGTACGGATAGCCAGTTGACCAGTTAATCAGTTGATCAGTAAATCAGTGAATCAGGAAAGCCCGGGGCAAGTTCCCTTGTCGTCTGCGCGCGAACGGCTGCCGAAGGCCGGCCCGGAACCGACGAGCCGATCAACCGATCAACTGATTAACCGATCACTTCTTCTCGCGCAAATAGCGGTCGATGGCGCGGGCGGCGCGCTTGCCGTCGCCCATGGCCAGGATGACCGTGGCCCCGCCGCGGACGATGTCGCCGCCGGCGAAGACGCCGGGCAGGGAGGTTTGGCCGTCCTCGTCGGCCTCGATGTATCCCCACTTGTTGAGCTTCAGCTCGGGGCAGGTGCTGGTCAGCAGCGGGTTGGCGCGGACGCCGACGGCCACGACCACCACGTCGCACTCGACGTCGTGCTCGCTGCCTTCGATGGGCACCGGCCGCCGCCGCCCGGAGGCGTCCGGCTCGCCCAGTCGCATCTTCTGCATGCGAATGCCGCGGACCCAGCCTTCCTCGCCCAGGATCGCCACCGGCGCTTCCAGCAGGTGGAACTCGACGCCTTCTTCCTTGGCGTGCTTGATTTCCTCGACGCGGGCGGGCATCTCCGTCTCGGTGCGGCGGTAGTAGATCATGGCGCGCTCGGCCCCGAGGCGCTTGGCCGTCCGCACGCCGTCCATGGCGGTGTTGCCGCCGCCGATGACGACCGCCCGCCGGGCGCGGATGATCGGCGTCCGCCCCGGGCCGCCCTTGTACGCCCCCATCAGGTTCACGCGCGTGAGGAACTCGTTGGCCGAGTACACGCCGTTGAGGTTCTCGCCCGGCACCTTCAGGAAGACCGGCAGCCCCGCCCCGTTGGCGACGAAGCAGGCGTCGAAGTCCCGGCGGATTTCCTCGACGGTGATCGTCTTGCCGACGATCACGTTGCACTCGATCCGCACGCCCAGGGCTTTGAGCTGGCCCACCTCGTAATCCAGGATCTCCTTGGGCAGGCGGAATTGCGGGATTCCGTACCGCAGCACCCCGCCGGCGTCGTGCAGGGCCTCGAAGACCGTCACCTCGTGGCCCATGCGGGCCAATTCCCCCGCGGCCGTGAGCCCGCCCGGGCCGGAGCCGACCACGGCCACCTTGAACCCGCTTGGCGCCGCCAGGTCGGTCTTGTCGGCTAGGCCGTGCTGCATGGCCCAGTCGGCCACGAAGCGCTCCAGGTAGCCCACCGCCACCGGCTCGCCCTTGGCCGCCCGCACGCACATCTGCTCGCACTGCGTTTCCTGCGGGCACACCCTCCCGCACATGGCCGGCAGGGCGTTCGTCCGCTTGAGCACCTCAAAGGCCGCGGCAAAGTCGCTCTCGGCGACCTTGGCGATGAACTCGGGAATGTCCACCTCCACCGGGCAGCCCTCGACGCACTTTCGGTTCTTGCACTGGAGGCAGCGCTGGGCCTCGCGGACGGCCGCCGCTTCCGCCAGGCCAAGGTTGACCTCCTCGAAGTTGCCCGCCCGCTGGGTCGCGTCCTGCTCGGGCATGCGCACGCGCTCGATGGCCATCCGCTGCTTTGCCGTCAGTGGTTTGGAATCGGTGGGGGCCGTCACCGCATTGGCTTCCTAGCCGGACCGCAGCAATGTTTGAACAGTGGACATGCCCACCTCCCTGCCCACCTCCGCCAGGCAGGCGGGCGCTAGGCAGGCGGACCCGTCCACGGTTTCCACAAATCCCAACGAATGGGAACACGAATGACACGCCTGCCCACCACCCGCCTGCCGACTTGCGGGCAGGTCTTGCAGGCGGGAATTCTCACGAATTGCACGAATTGGGAACAAGTTGCTCAAGAAAAGGAGCCCATTCGTGGAATTCGCCGTAATTCGTGTAATTCGTGGAGTCCCGCGCCGCCCGCGCGGACACATCCTCACCTGGTTACATTCTCCAAACATTCCTGTGACCAGCTTAGTCGGAGTCAAGCTGCTCTTCCAGCCGGCAGGAATCGGCGGCCTCCGCGGCCGCCTCCTCGTGTCGGCGATACATGCTCAGTCGGCTTTGCAGGCCCTTGAAATCGACCTGGTGGGCGTCGAACTCCGGGCCGTCCACGCAGGCGAACCTGGTTTCGCCGCCGACGGTTACCCGGCAGCCGCCGCACATGCCGGTCCCATCTATCATGATAGGGTTGAGGCTGACGATCGTCTTGATGCCTTGCGGGCGGGTTATCTCCGCGACCGCCGCCATCATCGGCACCGGGCCGACGGCGAAGACCGCCTCCGGGCGCGGCAGCGCACCGCTCAGCATGTCCTCCAGGGCCAGCGTCACCAGCCCCTTCCGCCCGGCCGAGCCGTCCTCGGTAATGACGGTGACCTTCTCGCAGAAAGCGGACAGCTCGTCGGCCAGGATGACGTAGGCGGCGCTGCGGCCGCCGATGGCCGCGTACACCCGGCTGCCCAGCTCGGCCATGGCCTTGGCCAGCGGGTACAGCACGGCCGTACCCACGCCGCCGCCGATGCAGGCCACGTTGCCCCACTTCTCCAGGTGGGTGGGCTTGCCCAGCGGCCCGGCGACGTCGCGCAGGGCGCCGCCGGCGGGTGTGGCCGCGATCGCCCGCGTGCTGAAGCCCACCGCCTGGACGATCAGCGTGATGGTGCCGGCCTCCGCGTCGGCGTCGGCGATCGTCAGCGGAATCCGCTCGCTCTGCTCGTCCCTGTGGACGATGATGAACTGCCCCGGCCGGCGAGCCCTCGCCACCCGCGGGGCCCGAACCACCAGCCGGTGCAGCTTCGGCGCCAGTTCTTCATTGCTGATGACTTCGAACACGTCTCCGTCCGGTCTGTAACTACGGTGTCGTCTTCGAGCAGTTCGGCTATATCTTTGACTATACCGCGTTTGCATTTTCCCCCCAAAGGGAAAAGGCATCCGCCGCGGAACGCCGCCCACCTCCTGAGCCGGTCAGGCAGGCGCCGCGCCGGCGGCGAGGGGGAAGGTCTCGTCGATCGGTGCTTCGGCCAGCTCCACCAGGAAATCGGCGATCCGGCCGATGACCAGCTCGAGGTACTCCCGTCCGCGCTCGGCCGACGCCCCCTCGGGGTTGGTCGAGGCGCAGTGATCGGAGAGCTTGGAGAAATCCCGGCTGGTGAGAGCCCAGCCCCGCCGCAGGGCCTCGAACCGGAACGGGCGGGTCGCCCCGTCGCCGGCCTGGGCAAGCTCCACCAGCTCCGGGTGCAGCGCCAGGGCCACCGAGGTCTCGAACTGCCCGGCGTGATCGTCCGGCCGGGTGAAGATCCGGTCGTAGGCGTCCTGCCCGACCTTCCACCAGTCGATGGCGAAGACGTACACGTCCATCTCCGGCTGAATCTGCCGGATCAGCGGGATGAAGTCGTTGCCGCCATGCCCGTTGAGGATGACGATCTTGCGGATGCCGTGGCGGCGCAGCGAGGTGATGATCTCCCGCACCATCGCGTCCACCGTCGGCGGGGAGATGCTGATCGTCAGCGGGTAGCCCATCAGGTTGCAGTCAACGCTGAACGGCAGCGCCGGCAGGCACAGCACCGACTCGCACCGCTTCCACGCGGCCGAGCAACTCTCGCGGGCCACGTGCCCGGCGTGGCGGAAGTCCTCCCCGTAGGGCAGGTGGAGGTTGTGCGGCTCGACGGAGCCGATCGGAATCACCGCCACCTCGTAGCGGCGCTTGCGGGCGCGGTACAGGTTCGTCGCCGTAATGTCCCATTCCTCGATCATGGTGCTTGCTCCCTTGCCGATGCGCGCCCGCCGGCGGCATCGCTTGCCGCCGGACGCGCAACGCAGCGCTTGCCAGGGCAATTGTCTAGTGGTTCAATGCCCTGTCAACAGCCCAGAAACAGATGGAGAAGGCAGATGGCGTATTATCTGGGGATCGACGTCGGCACTTCCGGCACGAAGGCACTCATCATGGACGCCCGCGGGCGGGTGCTGGCGACGGGCACCGGCGAGCACGCCGTCAGCAGCCCCAAGCCGGCCTGGAGCGAGCAGGACCCGCGGGAGTGGTTCTCGGCCGCGGTCAAGGCCACGCGGGCGGCCATCGCCAAGGCCGGGATCGACGGCAAGCAGGTCGCCGGCATCGGGTGCAGCGGGCAGATGCACGGGCTGGTTTGTCTGAACGGCGCCGGGCTTCCGCTGCGGCCGGCGATCATCTGGAACGATCAGCGGACCGCGGCCGAGGCCGACCAGATCGAGCGCAAGGCCGGCGGCAGGGCGGGGCTGATCCGGCTCGTCGGCAACGTGGCCATGACGTCGTTCACGCTGACCAAGCTGCTGTGGGTCCGCCGGCACGAGCCGAGAGTCTACGACAGAATCCGGCACGTGCTGCTGCCGAAGGACTACGTCCGCCTGTGCCTGACCGGCGAGTATGCCGGGGACGTCTCCGACATGTCCGGGACGCTGCTGCTGGACCAGCGCCGGCGCGACTGGTCGGAAAAGGCGCTGAAGCTGTTCGGTATCCGCAGGGACATCCTGCCGCGGGTATATGAGTCGCACGAGATCGCCGGCACCGTCACCGCCAGGGCGGCCAGGCAGCTCGGCATCGCGGCGGGCACGCCGGTGGCGGCGGGGGCGGGCGACCAGCCCGCCGGCGCGGTGGGCAACGGCATCGTCCGGGCGGGGCTGGTCTCGGCCACCATGGGCACCAGCGGCGTGGTGTTCGTGCACTCGCCCAAGTACGTCACCGACCCGGCCGGGCGCGTGCAGACCTTCTGTGCGGCCGTGGCGGGGCAGTACTGCATGTTCGGATGCATCCTCGCCGCCGGCGGAAGCTTTCAGTGGTTCCGCAACACGCTGGGGGCCAAGGAGATCGAAAAGGCCGCAGCCGAGGGCGTCGATCCCTACGAGCTGCTGACCCGCCGGGCGGCCAAGGCACCGCCCGGCTGCGAGGGGCTGTTCTTCCTGCCGTATCTGACCGGCGAGCGGACGCCTCACGCCGACCCGCTGGCCAAGGCCTGCTGGATCGGTATTCACTCCCGCACCAGCCGCAACGACCTGATCCGCTCGGTGATGGAGGGGGCGACCTTCGCCATGAACGACGCCCTGACGATCCTGCGGCAGCGGGGCATCCGTCCCCGGGAGATTCGCCTTTCCGGCGGGGGGGCGCGGAGCCGGCTGTGGCGGCAGATGCAGGCCGACGTCTACGGCTCCACGTGCGTGACGGTGCGAACGGAGGAGGGTCCGGCCTACGGGGCGGCGATCCTGGCGGCGGTGGGGACCGGCCGGTTCGCCAGCGTGCCGCAGGCCTGCGAGGCGATCATCAAGCTGACGCGAACGGTCCGGCCGAACCCCTCGACCAAGCGTGTCTACGCCCGCTGCTATCAGCAGTACCGGCGGCTGTATCCGGCCTTGAAGGGCGAGTTCGCAAGCATCGCCAGGCTGTGAGGTCCTCATGGCTGGCAAGGGCAAGAAAAGACGCGGCCGATTCTGGAGCTGGCTGACGGGGCGGCAGCCGGGCGAGCCGGGCGAGCCGGAAGAAGAGGCCGGCGGCGAAGAGCAGGCGGCGGCGCCGGCGCCCGATCGAGTCGCGCCCGCCCCGCCCGAGGGCGACCGCGCCGGCGAGCGCACTTGCGCCCTCTGCGGTGGCAGCAGCTTCAGTTGGGGCTGGCTGGAGAGCGGGCTGTACGGAATGGGCAAGGGCCCGGCCGCAGTCTCCCAGCCAAAGTACGTAAAACAGAAGACGCGCTTCGGGGATTTCCTCGGGCTGCGGGCACGGGTCTGCGACAACTGCGGCCACGTCGAACTCTTCTCCCTGCCCGAAGACGAGGCGTAGGCCGCCGCGTGCCGCGGCCGAGACGATCCGCCCCCGCCGAGGCGCCGCCCGCCGGCCAAAACCGCGTCCATAACGGGAAGCGCGAGAATGCTTTGCAGAAAAGTCAATACATCCCAGCAGGAAAACGCTTGAACAATCCGCTGATATGGAGTAACATTGCTACTTGAGCCGGGGCTCAAAGAGCCCAGCATATCACAACACTCTTGCGAGGAAGGGAGGGCGAGCCATGCGGCCGGTAAGGTTCGTGGCAATCACGCTGTGCGCTGCCGTGCTTGTGTCTTCGCTTGCCAGCGGGCTTCAGGCGGCGTTCCCCGAATACGTCAACCAGGACAGCGCCAACACCCACCGCCAATCGGGAATCTGCACCAGCGACGGCCAGGTGGTCTGGGACAGCACCTTCTCCATGTTCGTCAGCGGCTGCCAGTTGCCGGTCTGGCCGCCGCCGCAGCCGGTGTACGAGGAGATCATCTTCGCCTTCATGGAGTGCTACGGCGGCGGGATGATCGACGAGCTGATGCAGATCGGCGGCAACGGGCTGGACCCGGCCTCCTACACCTCCGCGGCCAGAGAGAACGAGAAGTCCTGGTGGGCCAACACCGACCCGGCCTCGGGCGGACTGCGAGAGTCGCTGTACAACCTGCACTACTCGCCCTGGGCCGGCGGGGCGACCGTGCACACGCACGTCGAGGCGGCGACCAACGGCAACAACAACGATCTGTATGGGCCGGTGGTGCACAACCCCCTGAAGGAGCACCCGCAGTACAAGCTGTACACCACGCTGCTGGACCTGGCCGACGTCACCCTGCACCGCCCCAACCGCGGCGGCACCACGCCCGATAACTACCTGGCGGTCCTCTGGGGCGGATCCGGCGGCGACTGGCGGGACATCCGCGCCAACTACAACTCCCTGGTGCGGATCCACGCCGACCTGATGGCCCGCGGCTACACCTCCGACGAGATCTACCTGACCTACCCCAGCAACACCAACCCCTCCGGCGGAGCCCTGCCGGCGAGCTGGGTGGTCGACGACGGCACCACCTTCCAGGACATGCAGGACGCCTGGAGTTGGGTCCACCAGAACACCGACGCCAACACCCAGATCTACTTCTGGTCCAACATCTGCCACGGCAAGGACACCGAGGACGTGGTCGGCATGATCCTGGATGACTACGGCGAGGACGTTGAGTGCGGCAAGCCCTACGGCTTCGGCCTGACGGAGGGCTTCGTCGACGACGTCAAGGAGCTGCACGCCTTCTACGGCGGGGGGGACGGCACAGACCCCGGCCAGCCGTACTTTCAGGTGATCAGCTCCCAGCCCGCGGCCGGCCTGATCGTGCTGCTGAACGGCAAGGCGCTGCCGCTGCTGGAGATCGGCGACCTAAGCTACGGCCAGATCAGCCAGCACATGCACAAGTTCGCCCTGGACGAAACCGACATCGCCAATCTGGACACGACCGGAAACATGGTGATGTTCGACTGCGGGCCCTCGCAGGTCGAGTTCATCATGGCTGGCGTGACCACGGGCGATCAGGCCAACGGCGTACCGGAGCCGGCGTCGCTGCTGGTGTTGGTCGGCGGCGGCCTGGGGCTGTTGTGCCGGCGCCGCAGACGGCTTTGACCTGAGACTCTCGCGGCGGCGTTCAGAGGTGGCGCAGCACGTCGACCGGGCGCTCGGTCAGAACGTCCGCTCCGCCGTCGAGCAGCTCGTCGGCCGCCCGGAAGCCCCACAGGGCGCCGATGGCGAACATCCCGGCCGCGGTGGCGGTCCGCATGTCCGTGCCCGTGTCGCCCACGTAAGCGATGTCGCCCACGGGCAGACCCATCGCCTCGGCAACGGCCAGCGCCGCCGCCGGGTCCGGCTTGAGCGGAACCCCGTCGCGGGCGCCGCGGACCACCTCAAAGGCGTCCGCGCTCAACAGAGCCGCGACCGTCGCTTGGGCGGCGTCGTCGGGCTTGTTCGAGAGCACCGCCAGGCGCAGCCCGGCGGCACGAAGCGCCTCCAGCAGATCGACAACGCCCTCGTACGGCCGGGTCTTGTTGCGCCAGCCGACCGCGTAGGCGGCGCGATACTCGGCCGTCACGCGCGCGGCCAGCTCGGCGTCGCCGCGCTTGTCGGCGGGCATGGCCCGGAGGACGTACGCCCCCACGCCGTCCCCGACCATGCGCTTGTGCTCGGCGACCTCCGGGCGGGGCGGCAGGCCGTTGGCGACCAGGGCCGCGTTCATGGCCGCGGCCAGGTCGTCGATCGTGTCCAGCAGCGTGCCGTCAAGATCGAAAATCACGGCGCGATATCGCAAGCGCAGCTCCTTTACCAAAGAGGATGAGTATTCTAGGGATGCCCGTCGCGAGCGTCGAATCAAAACGGACCTTGGGTGTCTCATCCCCGGTTGCGACCGTGTTTCAGCGGGAACGGCGGCGGAGCACACCCAGCAGCAGCGTCAACGGCACCAGCATCGCCGGCTCCGGCACGGGCTGGAAGAACGTCCCGCCGAAGATCCCCCACGGCCGGTCGACGCCGATGTACTGATATGGGAACCAATGGACGTCGTGGTCCCAGGTGTTGTAGCAGGCGTACTTGCGATCGCCGGGCGTGCCGTCGTAGCCGATGACGGTGATGAAATGGTCGGTGCCGCCGTTGCCGTCGGTGTCCACCAGGAACTGACACGGCTCGGCGGCGTCGATGGCGACGACCAGCTCCTCCCAGAGATAGTTCAGAGAGACGTTGCGGGCGGCCGAGCCGACGTAGCCGCGGTATTCGGCATACCCGGCCAGCCCTTCATCCTGGCTGCGGTAGCCGCTCCAGCCATACTCAAGCGGGTCGCGCGAGCACAGGCCGAAATCGGCCACGCAGTCGTCGGCGTGGTAGGGGTCTTCCAGGGTGGCGGTCCGGTCCGGCGTGGGCACGTAGTCGCGGACGTGCCCCGGCGAGGCGATCATGTCCTTGACGGCCTGCTGGTTGGAACTCCAGTCGTTGGAGCCGGGGATCAGGTTGCCGAAGCCGTGCGCGTCCCAGTAGCCGATGACCATGCCGGCCGACGTCGGCCCGCAGCCGTGATACCAGATGTAACTGGGCACGTCGGAAATGATGGACACGTTCGGCCCATGGCCGGGGGAGGCCAATTCCCCCTCAAGCGTCGGCTCACCCGGGCCGCCGATCGCATCCCGCCCCAGCGCCGCGGGCGCAATCCCGGCCAGAACCGCCGCCGACAGGCACAACCAGCACCACCAGCGCAACTGTCCACTCCCGGACGGCCCCAAGCCGCCCATCTGAGCCTGGTTTGCGTAAGTGCGGGCCGAGCCAGCCCTTTACCCTCCTCCACAGCTATATGATACCCCTAACTCGCCAAATCGTCAAGCCATGTAGACCCCCGCGCGCCGCGAATGCCTGCCCCATGAGCCGTGCCAAGCAAAAGGGCCCGGAAGGACGGGAACTCATCCCTGCGGGCCCTTGATTTCAAGCCGGTCGACGCCGGGCCGGCCCCGGCCAAGGCACCGAGCGTCAGTCCACGTTCATCGCCATCAGGAACTCGGCGTTGGTCTTGCACTTCTGCAAGCGGTTGATGAGCAGCTCCATCGCCTCGACCGGGTTGTTCATCTCGGCCAGCGCCTTGCGGAGGCGATACACCAGCTTCAACTCCTGGGGATCCAGCAGCAGTTCTTCCTTCCGCGTGCCGGAGCGGGAGATGTCGATGGCCGGCCACACGCGGCGGTCCACCAAGCGCCGGTCCAGGTGCAGCTCGCTGTTGCCGGTGCCCTTGAACTCCTCAAAGATCACCTCGTCCATCTTCGAGCCCGTCTCGATCAGGGCCGTGCCGATGATCGTCAGCGACCCGCCTTCCTCCATCTTCCGGGCCGCCCCGAAGAAGCGCTTGGGCTTTTGCAGGGCGTTGGCGTCCACGCCGCCGGTGAGGATCTTGCCGGAATGGGGCATTTCGGCGTTGTAGGCCCTGGCCAGGCGGGTGATCGAGTCCAGCAGGATCACCACGTCCCGGCCGTACTCGACCATGCGCTTGGCCTTCTCGATGACCATCTCGGCGATCTGGACGTGCCGGGAAGCCGGCTCGTCGAAGGTCGAGGAGATGACCTCGGCCTTGGTCGACCGCTCCATCTCGGTGACTTCCTCCGGGCGCTCGTCGATCAGCAGGATGATCACGTAGGCCTCGGGATGATTGGCGGAGACGGCGTTGGCAATCTTCCGCAGCAGCACCGTCTTGCCGGTGCGCGGCGGGGCGACGATCAACATCCGCTGGCCGAAGCCGATCGGCGTGACCAGGTTGACCACGCGCATGTTGATCTCCTCGGTGGTCGTCTCGAGGAAGATGCGCCGTTCCGGGTGAAAGGGGGTCAGGTCCTCGAAGACGATCCTCTCGGCCAGCCTGTCGGGGCTCTCGTAGTTGACCGCCTCCACCCGCAGCAGCGCGAAGTACCGCTCGGACTCCTTCGGCGGGCGGATCTGCCCGGCGACGATGGAGCCCTGGCGCAGGCCGAAGCGGCGGACCTGGCTGGGCGAGACGTAGATGTCGTCGGGGCTGGGCAGGTAGTTATAGTCCGGGCT
>Ga0315541_1000494_pt1 | contig 41862 bp, 58 predicted proteins | sample SalMarSW160190MG_FD_203095 | JGI IMG/M metagenome (GOLD analysis project Ga0315541, IMG submission 203095) | Salt marsh sediment microbial communities from the Plum Island Ecosystem LTER, Massachusetts, United States - Salt Marsh Sediment SW1601-190 ...
CGCCTGCTTATGTAGGTGTCCCTAAGACATTTGAGGAGAGATGCACAATGCTGGAGGAGCGAGGTGTAGTTACTCCTACCCAGACACCAGACCAAGAGCTTCTATACTATTACTATGAGCTTAAGCCTGAACTCAAATACAACTGGGAATCAGATAGGATGGAGCTAGACTTCGATACCTACTATGCTTATGTAGATGCGTTGCTAGAAGCACTAGCACCTGCATACAGGGAACGGTTGCTGGAGCGTATCCAGAATGACTGGACTCCAATGGAGAAGTTATACTGGCAGTTTAGCCGAGACTTTGCTCGCCCCTACCGTAACCTTAAAACTGTAGTCCTAAGCGAATATACTGAGGAGGAAGTGAAGATTATCCGAAGATATGAGGTAGCAAGAGGAGCAGAACGAGAGGAAATCCAGAATATCATGGGGACTGATGGCAAGCTAATAGCAGGCTACCAGAAGCGTCTCCGAGAAGCTCGTCAGCGCTACCGTATCCTTGACCCTACCCTAGATGCTTGGCTATACTTCTTCGGGACTACCGATAAGTTTATGTCCCATGAGTCAGAAGAAATCTACAATGACCTGGCCAAGCAATACCTAACAACAGCAATGATAGGAGAAGCTAAATAAAATAATGGCTGATTACATTATCCTTGACATACCCAGTTACATATGTTATACTGAGAGATAATGGAGGTTACAATATGAGCGAAGATATTAAGAACCAGACACCTGGTGCTGCTGGAGACCCTGTGGTTAGTACTCCTACTCCTGACCCTGCAAAGGTAGCTACTCCTGCTACTCCTGTCATGGAGTATAAGGACGGTGCTGTATTTGTAGATGGTAAGAAGATGGTAAAGGAATCTGACCTTATGGCACTCAAGCAGAGTTCAGAGTCAGCAGCTGAGAGAGCACAGGCAGCTCATAATGAGGCAGTAGATGCTGTCCGATTAGAGCTGTCATCTGCTCAACAAGCATTAGCCGACTCGAACGCTGAACTAACAAAAGCCAAGGAAGCCCTAGGGCAGGGTGCAACAACCAATGAGGAAGTTGCGAGAATCGAGCAGGAAAGAAAAGATGCCTTAGCAAAGGTAGAGTCCTTGACCACAGAAGCTGGCAAGGCTCTGGAGCTTAAGAAAGCTCTACTAATAGCTCAATATCCTGGCGTAACTGCTGAGAAATTGGCTGAAAAAACTATGGAACAGCTTGATTCTTTCGAGGAAGCCTTAAAGGCTGTATCCTCAGTGAAGGGAAGTGGTATAGGGCCTTATGCAGCTGGCGGAGGATTAGGGCAAGCAACTCCCCCAACAGATTATGACAGGAGAAAAGCAGCCCTAGCATCTGCAGCTGTAGGGACTCGTACTACCGAACCTACAGAAAAATAACTTTATAAGGAGAAACTACATTGAATTACGAAGAATTCAAATCTGTTAAAGAGGAGGTGAAATAAGATGGCGGACTCGGGAGGTCATTGGACTACCTTAGCGGCTGCACAGAAGCTAACTCAGTCGACTAAGATTCCTGGTGTCATTGAAGAAGATATCAAGCGAAACAATCCTATTGAGAGGGTTGCCGTAGCCCAAGCAGCCAAGTCAGGTCTGAAAATTGAGTGGTTGAGGGAACAATCTGCTAGCGTTACTGCTCTTGAGGATGCTGTAACCGAAGTGGATATTGGTGGTCAACTGTCCTGGTCTGAGGATGTTGACTATGATGAGAAGGAAGCTACCCTCAAGCGGAGTTATGTCCAGCGGAAGCTCGACCACTTTGTCGAGAATATCTACGCCACCTATAACAACTACGAGGTCATAATGCTTGGTGAGTGCGAGAAGGCTCTCAAGCGAAAGGTTGGTGCTAGACTAATCTACGCTGACGACAATACCTCAGGACAGTTCAACGGTATGCATGCCTGGGCAAGGGAAACTAGCGGCGACCTAAACATAGACCAGGGAGAAGGCAATGGTCTTAGCCTACAGAACCTACGTGTTATGGTAGATGCCATGAAGCATGGCTGCGATGAACTTTGGTTTCCTTTCGAGATTATGCGTAGGATGGATGCTGCCTACCAGGAGAAAGGTTTTGTAGGACTAGCAACTGGTACTGCTGGCAACCTTGGATACCTAACTCTCGGCTACAATGAACTCGGTAAGCGAGTGCTATTCTGGGATGCAATCCCAATAATCCGAACAGACTTCCTTGTCGGTGAGGAAGCGAACAGCGGACTAACAGCAACTGCTACTGATGTCCGAACCCTTTACTCATCTGACAAGACATTCTCTATATTCGGAGTTAAGCATGGCAATGTGATGGCTATGCAACCTGGACTAACCTACGCCTACGGTGGAACTGAAGGAATGGGAGACTTCTACAAGCTGGTGAGGTTTCCTGAGCTGGAAGACTATGATGCTGGAGGTATTAGGTTGGTCAACTATGGAGCTGTACTCCTAGGGTCTTCACTATGTCTAGGCAGGATTGCTGACATGGATGATGCAGCGATAACTGTCTAAGGCAGAAGAAACTAATAAAGGAAAAACAAAATGAGTACTGTTTATCAGAGTAAGGTAATGTCTAAGGCTGGTAGCTCTTCTATTGATGCTGACCATATAGAGATAATGACTGTTCTTGGCACTAAGAATGTGCGTATCAATAGTAGGGACTATACTGATACCAGTGGAGATGTTACCGCTGTTCAATCTAAACCTAATATCTCAGTAGGTGGAACTACTGGTGTAACTGGAGTAGAGGTCTCGCCTAGATTTGCTAGTGGTATAGCTGGCAGCAAGTGTGTGGGTATAATGTCTAATCCTATTCTCAAGGGCGCTGCTGGTGGAAATCTTAGTAGCGACATGAGATGCTACGAGGGCAAGCTGGAGAGTGATAGTGGCAGCACTAGAACTATTGCTGGCGGAGCCTATGTCCTCCACGCTATGCAAGCGCTACATGGGACTGTAACTGGCGGAGCTTATCCTGTTGCTGTTGATGCAGCAGGAGGCAATGTAGCTTGGTCTGGCTTTGCTAAGCTACCTGATGATAGTCAAGTAGCTGAAGATGCAACCACTGGGACTAGTGGAACTAAGAAGGGTTGGATAAAGCTCATGGTAGGCTCTGTTACTAGGTATATTCGCCTATATGATACTGGTACTTAGGTGATAGGCTTTGGCGGCTGAGCCCTTAATCAACCGCCAGGGGGAAGGTAAGTATGAAATCATATACTTTGAAGTTGGTGGAAGAAGATAGAGTGCAACTCAAATCTGACTTGTTGCAGTATCAACAGCAGCTAGCTACTGCTCAGACTAGTATCCTTAGAGTAGAGGGTGCTCTGATACTTCTTAACCAGATTGAGAAGTATATACAAGATGTTAAGGAGGAGTAGGTTATGAGCATAAAGCTTAAAGTATCCGACGCAGACAAGAAGCAGATGGCAAATCACGATATTGAGGCTAGGGTTCTAAATGCCTTGCTTGGTGAGCGTAGGTTCCTGCTGGAGACTAAGGCTAAGGAAATCCTAGAAACTAATGGCCTATCTTCAAGTCTCTATGTCATGTCCTTCAATCCTGCTAAGGATGAATGGGAAGCTATGCTGAAGCCAGGAATCATATCAGTACCTACTCCTGGTGGAAATCCAGCAGAGATAAAGAAGAATTAAGGAGGCACTATGCCAAACTCAGCAATGGATAATTTAACCAGTGAATCAACAGACCAGCAAGTACAAGCTGCTGTGTCTGCTGAGATAGAACTCTGTATGAACCAGCCTGCTCCGCCTGGTGCTGAAGACCAGCAGAAATACTGTGCAGGTAAGGCTTACGGAATGGCTCGGGAAAAGACGGGCAAGGAATTAAACTACGGTAAGTAAAGGAGAAATCAATGGGATTGAGATTAGGCTCTTGGAAAACAGTAACAATAACTAAAAATGACGACCCTGCTGTGTCAACTGAGACTGACCTTGGCGGAGTATTCAGGAATGTCCAAGTCTACAGCCCAGCAATAGACTCAGCTACACTAACAGTCAAGCCTAGCCGATTGACTGCAGATACAGCAGTTCAGGCATACACTATGGATGGTAATGCTACTGGTGACTTTGTGAATACTACCACTGCCAGAACAACTGCTGGTATGAATGTCTTTAAGGACATCTGTGCAAGGTTTGTAACCCTGCTGCTCAATGCGGAGCAGACGACAGCAACCGTCACATTCTATGTAAGGGGCATAGACCCGCTGTAATGGAGACAACATGGCTAGGTCAGTTTCAGCAACCTACCTAGCAGCCTCAAAGGCAGCGAGCAAGACTCCCTACTTCAAACTCCTATTCCATCCTACTGCTGGCGGTGCTAATGTAGACTTATCCTCAGATAGCAGCGCTTATGGTAATCGCATAATCTACATAGACCATATCGAGGAGCCTTACAATGACTATGCCACTATTATCTTCAGGAATAAAGATAGAGACATACCTCAGCTTCTTGGCTACTGGATAGAGATAGGTTTTGGCTATGTAACTGGAGCTGGTAAGGAATATCTTGGTGATGGCACTAATGAGCCAGCACCTCCTCGTCTCTGGGTAATGCACCAGCAGACTATCTCAGCAGGCGGCAAGTTGTGGGAGCTACTAGAACTAGAAGGTATGTGGTCTCTTCTGCGGAAGACCCTTATCCGAGTAGGCAGTCCTCCTCTCTATACTGCAAGCTATACTACTGATACTATCTACGACATCATAGAAATCATCCTTGGCGAAGTAGACTCTGCAATGACTCTCAATGCACTAGCTGAGGATGATGGTATCATTGACGACTTGCAGCCTCAGTTTGACATCGATGCGATACCTTTTGAGTATGCTGATGCTTTAATATATAGACTGCTCAATATGACAGCATCCTACCTGAAGCCTCTGGATGATTTGGAGTGGGAGATAAAGTTTCCCCAAGATGATGATGCTGTGGACTTAACCTTCTACTCATATCAGGCTCCTTACTTCTATGAGTATATGGAGAGAACAAATGTTCTAATTCCTAATCACATATTAGTCTATGGCAATGAAGGTGATGATGGTCTGTGGGCTAGCTATATAACTGGTGAGGCTGAGGATGCTGATGAGGTAGCTAGCTATGCCGATGTTATCAGAGTTGTTCTGTCAGGCTCATTGACTCAACAGGCAGATGTGGATGCTAGAGCAGCTGCTCTGTTAGCTAGAGCTAAGTTTGAGCAGATGGCTGGCAGAATGGTTGCTCCTCACGATGGTAGAGTTGAGCTGTATGATTATATACAGATAGTTGATAGTAGGGCAGTAGTATGATAGACTATATCAAGGTATATGCCTGGACTAAGTGTACTGACCCATCTCAGTCTGACCTAACCTCAGATTTCTGCTCTAGGGCTGGAGTTGTTACTGACGCATCGAACTGGGGAGGACCTGGCGATTATGGCGATGTAGACTTTGGTGGACAAGCTCCTCTGGGAAGTTGGTGGAGGAATAATAAGAACTGGAGGGAGATATATGGGATTCTGACAACAAATCCTGTAACCTCATTAGCATGGCAGGAGGAAGATATTGATACAGCTCAGTTTGGTGTAGCCCTATTTACTAGGGAAGACTCTGGATTCTTTACTGCGTGTTATAAGGTAAAAGTAGAGATTTATAGAAGCACTGGTATGTCAGTATATAAGCCATCAGCAGATGGTAGTTACTTAGGATGTAGTCTTCAACCAGCTGAAGGTGATACTTATGATTACTTGAGCGATGATGATGAGGACACTTACATATATGCTAACTACCGAGGCGGTACTAATTTCTGGTGCTCTAGTGTATTAGTAGAACGTAAGGTTAATACCTACCCTTCTAACGATACAGCTAGAGTATCTTCCATCCGCAGAATCTATCATCCTGGACTCTACCGTATGGAACTAGCACTTGGTGAACTTGGCTTTGAGGTAGATGTATCGGAAGTAGGTATGAGGAAGATACCTGATGAAGTTGAGGAGCCAGAAATTCCGTCAGAAGATGAGCAACCAGCTGCAGTTCCTGTAGGTAAGGAACTTACCCCAGAAGATTGGACAGAAATAATTAAACAGCAGCAAGCTAGTGACTGGTATAAATCTGTGACTACTCCGCCACCTACTGTATCAACTAAAACTACTGCACTAGACCAGATGCCAACATTTAAGCCATCACCTTCTGACAAGACAATTCCTATAAGCAGCAAGAAGAAGTTTACTGTTACGCTAGCAAATGGTTCTGTTACTACAGTGCAAGCTGATAACCTATCTACAGCCAAGTGGCTAGCATGGGAGTCATTTGAGAGATGGGGAATAAAAGTTATTAGCGTAGTAGAGGGATAACAATGGGAAGAAAGTATTCAGGACATAGACCAGAGGATAAGCCAGTATTCGTCAATCCTCTTGATATGGACTTTGAGAAGAGGCGTATGTTTGTTCCGATAACATACAGTGCACCTACTCCTCCAGTAATAGTGGGCAGGGATTACTTACGTGTCAAGAACTCCTCTGGAGGTGAACTTGCTGCTGGCGATGTAGTTGTGCTCAAGAATGAAGCTGCTGGTGATGAGGTTACTACTACCACTACAGAGGGAGACCCGTTAGTCTTAGGCATGGTGGCTGAGACTATAGCCGATGGTGCCTATGGTCTTATACAAGTATACGGTAAGACTACAAAGCTGAAGGTTAATGGAACAGAGAACATAGCTATTGGCAACTTCATAACTACATTCACTACAGCGAAGATTGGCATGAAGGCATCTTCAGGCAAGATAGCTTTTGCTATTGCCCTTGAGGCTTATACTACTAATGATAGTAGTGGTGTTATAGATGCTCTAATTATTACACCTAGAGTGCTTAGTAGTGTAGACTTTCTCCTAGCAGATGGTAGTGTGCCTCTTACAGGCTCTTTGGATTTCAATCTGCAGCAAGCTGTAGATATGGTAGTAATGACAGTTGCTAATGAGGCAGCATTACCTACTACAGATATAGCAGTAGGGCAGCTTTGCTTTGCGACTGCTGAATTGACACTGCATATCTGCACAGCAATCTCATAATAATATGGCATACGCTCAAATAAATCTGACAGGTTGTGGGATACATAAGAATAGAGCAAAGCTACGGCTTGACTTCTTTCTGAATCCTGACGAGCCAAACTATAATGGCGATACCCCTTTTCATTCTCATTTTATCTATCCTGACAAGAACACCTCAGATGCTGACATTAAGGCGGAGATAGAGAAGTGCCTTAATTACTTCTATGCCTTTCACCAGTACTGTTGGGATAAAGGACTTAACTTCATAGATGAATGGAAGAAAGTGCCATCACGGAAGGGACAGGTCAGGCAACCATTCGTCAAAGGCGAGGCGAAAGATGTCAAGGCAAATAAAGCTAAAGTCCAGAACATTGTTAAGAGAGCCAAGTCCTTTCAAGTTGGAATAGCAAAAGTCCCGCCTCAAGACCTTGATATAGGAGAGAAGGGAACGATTGATGTCGGGAGTGCAGTAATAGATAGGCAAAGTACTCAAGCGTTATCTTCTTCCACCTGGGTTCAGACGGTAATAGATTTCAATAATCCAGCTAATGCAGCAGGGGTGATAGATACAGTAGAGGCTTATTTCTCAACTGCCTCCGAAGGGAATGTCTTCCGTGTTGGCACTTTCCAGGATGATGGGAGTGGGGATTTCACCTGCCATGATGCAGAGGAGATAGGTGAGGTTGAGTCAACAGGATATAACAAATTTACTGGACTTTCCATAGATATAGATGAAGGTGAATACATCGGGGCAGATTCCGATACAGTAGGTCATTATCTAGTTATAGAGTATGGGCCTAGTGGCAGTGGCGTTTATGTTGCGTTTGCGGAAAGTTATTGTGACCCGTCAGATTCAGGCCACTTCAACGATGCACCATACGCAATATCCCTCTATGGCACAGGGACAGAGGGTGTTGGAAACCATCTATTAGCGGAGGATACCAACACTCTCTTAATAGATGAGAACATTCTACTAGTACAGTAAGGAGAAAATTAAATGGCAGTAACATGGAAGAAGGTAGGCTTTTATAGTACCCTCTTAACAGTTGAGGAACAGGAAATAGTTGGAAGGTTAACTGGGGGAGACCTAGATGGTATTGCTATAGGTATCGCTGATAACAATATGGTGCAGGTAGATGGCACTATCAATAATGGTGAATACCTTAAAGCTACCGCCAATGGAGCAGAAGGAAAAACATTTGCTGAAGTTGCATCAGACATATCTAGTAGCATAACAGCACTAGGAGCTGTTGGAACTAAAGCTACTCCTGTTAATGCTGACAAGGTATTACAACGGAACAGCGCTGCTAGTGATGCTTTAGTTACTTCTACCTGGACTCAAATCAAGGCATTTCTTAAAACCTATTGGGACACTCTTTATGAAGCTCTTGGTGCTGTAGCTACTCATGCTGGATTAACTACAGGAGTTCATGGAGTAGGTGCTGGCACTATAGGTATTCTCAATAAGGACAAAACTATTCAAGATGCTGATACTGACACCAAGATACAAGTAGAAAAATCAGCCGATGAAGATATAATCAGAATGGATGTAGTGGGAATTGAGGCTTTCCTCCTGCATAATGATGGCATATTAACTTTAGCAAAGCAGTCAGATGCTAGAGCATATAAGGACGGCACTCAGAGCATAGCAATAGATACAAACGTATTAGTTGAGCTGGACACCATTGACTTTGACCAGAATAGTGAATTTGATACCTCAGCGGGTAACTACTGCTTCACTGCAAAGCAGGCTGGGATATACCTGATATCTACTTGTGTAACTTTTATCGCAGCAGAAATTGGAGAAAGGTATCAGGTCATGGTGCAACTGAATGGTGCGACTCAGGGGTTTAATGAGATTTATGCAGCTGGCACCTATAGAGCAATTTTGCCCTTTCTAACATGTATTGATATGGCAATAGGTGATGTTATCACTCTTCTTGTTTTTCATACTTCTGCAGTGGCTAAGAATATTGGCACTGATAACAGGTATGTTTGGATGGCAGTCACCAAATTAGCATAGAAGGATACTATGGGAAAAGATTTAGGAGATTCTAATGCAAAAGACAACCGATGATAGGAGGTTACAATGGCTAAAGATGAAGTACAACTAATCTACGACCTGAGGACAGACCTTGGGGACATAGCAGAAACAGAGTGGGATGCTATCGAACTGATACGAGCATTGGAGAGGGCCAACTCTGACCTGAGCCGATTCCTACCTCGTGAACTTATATTCGACCTGTCACTAACATCTACCATCATCGAGGACGATGTGATGATAGACTTGTCTGACTACATAGATGAAGATGATGGTATGGAAGGGTTTATCAGAGTCCACAGGGTAGAATATCCTACAGGTCAAGTTCCTCAATCCTTTGTCAGCTTTGATGTCTTTGGACAGATGCTGATAATTACTGGCATGGCTGAATCAGCAGGGCAGCAACAACTGAAGGCTGGCGAAACTATCCGCATCTACTATGATGCTCCTCATGTTCTGGCAGATGATGATGAGCCTGGCACCTGTCCGCCATTTCTCGAGAACACTATGATAATGGCTGCTTCTGCCTATGCCCTATTTCAGCGAGCACTAGACATGATTCATCAAGCAGACTCAGACTTCACATTATCTAGAACTGCCCTTACAAATGCTGGAACTGCACTAGCCAAAGTTGCTACATACCTAGAGGATAATACCAATGAGGATAGCAAATACTGGCTAACCAAGATAACTACAGACATAGCAGGGCTAAGAACAGCTGTACTTGCTGACCTTGACCCTCTCAATGCTTATCTGGATAGTGTAGCTGACGACCTAGATGCTGCTGATGATGTTATTGCTAACTATATGGGCACTACCAACTATCTGGATGGAGGAACAGAACCAGATGTCAAGGCATACCTTGAGAGTGGCGATGCTTTGCTGAACACTATAGCTGATGGTGGTGAAGGACAGGAAGTTGCCCATGCCTACCGTCAGTATGCTCAAACTGTGAAGGATGCTCTAATAGCTCCTCATGAAGAGAATAGGCGGATGCTATATCAGAATGCTGTAGCCCGAACTAACGCTGCTATGATATATGCTCAGGGGGCAGCTCAAAGGCTAAGCAATCTAAGAAGCTATATTGAGCAGGCAGATGCTTGGGGAATGATAGCACAGAGGTTTATTGCTGAGGCAGAACAGCGACTGGCTGACAGTATCCAGTACAACAACATAGCACTCCATAATATAGAACTGGCTAACAGATTGAAGGAGCAGGCTGAGGCAAGAAGAGATGAGGCATGGAGTATTTTCAGGGACAGAAAACAGTACATCGGAGACTTCAGCCAAGCACCAGTGAGACAAATGCAACAATATAGTTAATTGACTGAGGGACTCACCGTCTTAGGATAGCGGTGAGCACCTCCTTTCTGAGCAGCGGACTGTCTGGCTAGTTGCCGCTAGGCAGTCTGTCTGCTTTTTACTCCCATCTCCAAGTCTGCTTAACATCAAAAGGCATTCTGAACTCTGCTATGTTCTCTAGCTCTTCTATAGGAAACTGATGGTCTCCATCTAGGTCTATACTGTCATGGACTGTTATAGCCATGACTGGAGGGCCTAGCCCTTTACCATTGCATAGTAGTATCGCTCGTTTGATTATTTCTCCATCACTCCCCAAAACTGGATAGTTGACTGCCTTCCGCTTCATTCCCTCAGTATATAATGCTCCCCACTGATTATATTCTTCTGGTATGGCTATCCGTCTTCCAAACAATGTAGGCTCAGACCAGCCACTCTTCAGTGATGCTCGCTGAACTGTTGTTACCCAGTCAGCAACTCCTCTATATGCTCTTAGCCAGTCATCTAGCAGCCTTCCACAGAAGTTTACATCCTTAATCTTAGCTTGCTCAGATATGGTCTTGGCAGTAGCACCATATGCTACGGCAAAGTTCAATGTCTTGGCTAGTGGTCTTGGAACTCCCATCTTGTTGGCAGTATGCTGATGGATGTCGGCTTTCTCAGGGTCAGGATTGTAAAGTATATCTAACATGTCCCTGTCGCCTGACATATTAGCAAGGATGTAAAGATGCTCACGCTGATAGTCTCCACTGGTAAAGCAGCCATTATCAGGCAGGAGAATATGTCTGCAGTCTGGAGGGATATTCTGGATATTTCTATTACGGCTATTGAGTCTACCGACTACAGTATCTAAATAGTATTCGGTATTATGAGTTACCATACCTTCAGCTACAAATGTATGGCAATCAGTAACCATATTTATCAAGTCAGTGTTAGCTAGTGGCTCTATGCTTATTACCTTAGCTGGCTTGAAGCCAACAGGCTTTCTATTCTCCCACACTTTATAAGCATTTTGAAGTAATCGTCTAGGTCTAATAGTCCCTAGAAATCTCATACTTTCAGTCATATTAAACCTAACACACATAGTAAGATGTTTCTTATTCTGCTCAGTTACATATCCTTTGAATCCTGCTTCATTAAGCATAAATAGTATCCACTGCCAGGTATCTCCAGGCTTCTGAACTATACCTACATGGGCATTGGAAGCATAACCTTCTCCATCGGCTATTCCTGCAAGATAGCCTGCTGTCCATGATTCTTTATCTTCTTCCCAAGGGTCAACTACATACTTTATTATGTGTCCTGGTCTAAGCTCGTCTGTCCTTATCCATCTAACTCCAGTTTTGAAGTAGTAATTGCTATCTCCAGCTCCTAAAACTAGCCAGGGATGCTCACCGTTAGCAATGACTTCACTTTTATCTGTAGTAATTCGGTAGGCTGGACCTGATAGCCAGTCCATCTTAACTACCTTAGTCCTTATCATCTTCCAGGACCTACCATCACTATGCCTATCTTTATCTATTCCTACTACTTCGTCTCCAGGATTTATGTCTACTATAGGTAGCCATCTAAGATCTGCTGTCAATATCCTAGTACTAGGGTGCAGACAATAAAATCTATCCTGCTGAGCCATAGGTCTGATATATGTATTGAGTAGCTTGCTCTTACCACGATACTCTAGTATTGAAACTGCCAGTGGGTCTTCTAGAAACTGAAGGTCCTTCTCGGCAGTTGATAGCTGCTTCTTCTTCCTGGTCTTTCCTCCTTTGGTGAATGGGAGAAAGTTACCGCGCTTGCCAAGGATATATCCTACCTGCTGTGGACTGCCTGGATTCTCAATGCCAGCATCCCTGATAATCTTATAGTAGATTTCAATATCCTTCTCTAGCTTAGCATCCATCTCAGTTCGGGCATCTTGGTCTATGGCTATACCTCTCATGCTTATATCTATCAGTATTGGTATAACTTCCATCTCAACCTTGAAGTAATCCTTGTACTGAGCATCTATAAGAGGTTTATATTTTAGGTATAGTGCATAGGTTGCTCTTGCATCCCGCTGGCACTTATCAGCCAGAGCAATAGGGTCTATGTCTAGCATGGTCTTTTTGCCTGCTAGCATTGTCTTGGCTGCTGTAACATCTATGCCAAGGTTCTCACCATTCTCACTTGCTAAGTATGGCAGGTCTGTTTGGATTCTGCCAAGCAATCTGGCTGCTGTGTTAGTATCGAATATGTTAGACCTGTCAAATCCCTCCATTCCAGGCACCATCGGCATTACTCCCATATCGAATAAGATGTTGTGTGCTGCCTTACATACCTTGGGACTGAACATACAGGGTTTGAGTAGTTCTATCTCTCTGGTAGGCTCAGGGTAGGTAGGAAACCATATAGCCTCATCTGGTGAGAATGCGATAGCAAAGCCAAGTGGCATTCTCTCTTTCAGGGATACGGTCTCTGCATCGAAGGCAATAGTCTCTGGAGGATTGGCTAGCAGGTTGCGGATATAATCTGCATTCTTCTGACCAGTGTTGCTGTAGTAGGTAATCATCTACTTCATATTGTCTAATGCTGTGAAGGTTCCGAACCTGTCAAAGTATCCTAGCAATCCTGCTGCCTTCATCACTTGTGTGCAGTTGTGGCAGCACATATCTCTCTCCATGCTGTCCCAGTAATACAATACTGCACCATCGACTGGCAGTCCAAACTTAGCAGCCTGACATACAGCATTTACCTCAGCATGGATTGCTCGTTGGCAGTGTCCGTTCTCCATAATGCAGCCTTCATCAATGCAGTGAGGTGAGTTAGCAGGTGCTCCATTATAGCCAGTAGATATAATCCTATTGTCTTTGACTATGACTGCCCCTACCTGTGCTCTTGGACAGGTAGCTCGCTGTGCTACCTCACAGGCTATGTTTATGAAGTAGTCAGTCCAGTTAGGTCTATACATATTAACCTCACTTAATGGTTGCCTTCTCATGTTAGCCTCCTTTCCTTAATACTACTATGCTTTCATCATCAACTGTCTCTATACCCTTAGCCCTACGAGCAGCAGTGTAAGGCATCCCAGGAGCAGCCCATTTGAAGTGCTCATCTGGATTATGGCTGAATCCTGCACTTACACTAGCATCAATAGCCTTCTGAACTAACTGCACACGATGTCCCTTCTCTATATGGTCTTTCACAATTAGTGTCATGCTGCCATTAGGCTTCAATGTATCATAGCACTTCTTGTATATCAACTCCATCTCATATCCCCAGATGAAGTCAGTCATAGTGCCAAGGTTCAGTGGAGACTTAGAGTATTCGGCAAAGGCATAGCCAGTATCTACATTCCACTTGTCAGTTCCTTTGGTGTGCATTATAGTTGCGTACTGTGGACTGAAGATTATGTGGTCTGCTAGGTTAGGTATGGGGAGATACTGCTGACAAGGCATATTGATAAGAACTATATGCTCACTGATTCCTGGTGCTATATTCTCCAGCTTATCTACAGCTGCAACTTGTAAGGCGTGGAACATCTCACTAATCTCTACACAGATGACTTCCCTGCCTATGAGTGCTCCTACCATTAAGGTTCCTGTGCCAGCCATAATGTCTATGAGGACTTGCCCTTCCTCGGATACATACTCAATGATAGACTGGACAAGATAGACATTCGCCTTGGCAGGATGAGTATTAACCTCAGGAGGAAACATTCTTTTGCGATACTCGGAGTCGGCAGGAAATTTAATCCAGTCCTGCTCGTTACGAGGATATTCACTAGCGAACTGCTTCATTCCAGTCGTCTCCTTTTATCCACTCTCTACGACACTTAGGACAGTGGAATAGAACATTACTTTCTGGGTTCCTATGCCATACTAGAGGAACCTTACACTTGAAGCAGTAAGGAATAATTGCAATGTAGCAGGTGTTCCATCCCTGCTGAAGTGCTTGCTGTTTATACTCCAACTTAAATGGAATGTGAATCTTCTTGGGTGGTTCTCCGTTTAGTTCAGTTATGGTATCGAGTCCGCCAATTTGCTGTTCTTTCTTCATATGTCCCTCCCTAATGACCTTTGTAGTCTCTCAGCCATTGTCTTACCTATACCATCAATGGCAGTTAGTTCCTTGGTGGGTGCTATGGCTATATCTAGCAGATTACAGAATCTCTCGGCCAGCGCACTAGCTCTAACCTCTCCTATCCCAAGATTATAAGTCGTGGACAATAGCAACAATGCCTTGGTAAGTCTATATATCTCAAGCTCGCCTGCTGTCATGTTCTTCTCATGCTTGATATAAACCTTTGGTCTGTATATCCGCTTGAATGTAGAGTGCGTCTCAGGTGGCTTCTGTTCATTCTTGTATATGGATATTAGTAGTCTGGCTGTCTCTTCCCAGTTGTTGGTATAGTATGTGATAATACCAAACTGGCTAAGCCTGTATATCCAAGCATATAGTTCGGACATTCTGACTGTGGTGAAGCTATGTCCGTGTTCTATAAAGCCTGCTGGTGTAACAGGATAAGTAAACACCTTAGCTCCCAAGTCCCTAGTAGAAGGCATTGATGCAGAACCTCTGCTACCAGAACCACCACCACTCCTCCCCCCACCTACCGTTTGGATAGAGGCTGCTGCTTCCTTCATATACAACTTGACAGGGCTCAGCAGACCCTCAATAATCTGATTGGTCTCATCGGCAGAATCGTAATACCGTCTCAACTCATCTTCCATACTATCAACATTACCGACTAGTTCACCTGCCTGAACCCTACCGAACTGTCTAGTCTTGCCCTCATAGTTACCAAAGAAGTAGTCAGCCATTCCTCGCTGATTGAGTGGAGCCTTAGTGGTAGGTATAGCCTGCTGGAGCAGGTTAATGATAGTGTCAGGCTCAGATGTATCGACTAAAATCATCTTACCTATGCTGGCTTCTCTATCTCTGCCTCAAGCTCCTTGCTCTCATCCACCTTAGCTTCAGGCTTGAGGTCTCTGGCTATCTTCCTGTCAAATCCTACATCCCTGCCACCCATACCATCTGGATGCCCAACACCTATGTCTCCCCCTGGAGGCATCTTGGGCTGACGGTCAGTCTGTTCGGCAGCTGCCTTAGCCTTTGCAAGTGCAGCCCTGGCAGGTGATAATTCTTCCGATGTCTGCTCTTCCTTTAACTCTTTCACTTGTTCTATAAGGTCTTCTACCTTCTCTGTTGCTTCAGCCACTTCCTCTTTGGCTATCTCCTCATCCCTTGGAACTTCCTCTATCGGTGTCTCAGGAATATCCTTCCCATCCTCAATAATCTCCTGCACTATTGGCTCATCTACCTCAACATACTTAATTGGGATGAGAACACCAGGAATCCTAGGATGAGGTACTGCTGGAAACTTAGGGAAGATTATCTCCTTAGGGTCTTCGTTATGGGAAGCATATAGGTAGCTTAGAACATAAGCACCTAAGGCATAATTGATGTCCCTAGCCTCCATTTGCATCTGTTTTCTCATAGTACTTACAATCATTATAACCTCCTTTACTTTAGCATCTTTCCTGCTGGATTCTCATGTCGAGGAACCCAAGCAAACCTTACATCTACATTCTGAATCTGCTGCCATACTTGCTGTGCTAGCTTCCTCAACCTATCATTCCCTATATGATATTCCCGATATAGCTGCTTAACCACTACCTCATTATCTGAACACACTAGCACAGGTGGCGGTAGCGGTCTAGCTGTATGGTCTGCTGGTGAGGCAACATTATCAAACCTAACCTCTCCAGTTGTTCTCATCCTATCTATATCTAGGTCTCCATACCTAGGGTCTAGCTCCTTATTCCACTTGAGGAAGTACTCATTCAGTCCGTAAGATATAGCTAGGTACTCTGCTTCCATAGCAGTATAGCCTGACGGTAGTGCCTGATAACCCCTGCCTCCATCCTCAAGTACATAAGCAACCATCCGAGGGTTAGCATCTACATAGAGCTTAGGCATCTCTCTCCTCCATATAGGATTGCAGTTATGTCTGGATAATCTTTGCGAATAGTATCTACTATATAGGGATTATTATCTATATGAGTTGTTATTCCATACATCTTCATCTGGGATACTTTTCGTTTGGCAGATGTTACAGATGCTAGCTTATAATTAGACCAGTCAATATCATCAAGCTGGTCAACATAGATAACTGGAAGAGATATAGCATGACTGCGTAGCCATTCGTCAGTAGCTTCCCTAGCAATGGGCTTTCTGGCAGTTATTATGTATCCTTTGTCGCCTTCTGCTAGGAATGAGTACGGATTTAGTTTGGTTGAACGAGTAGAGTAGTACAGGATTTCTATGGTGTCTAGCAGTATACTGCTAGCATCAGATAATACTTTCAGGGAGTTAATAATTCCAAAGAACCATTTCTCAGAGTTGGTAATTACTCCATCAAGGTCAAATGACACTATCATGCTGTACCTCCTTAGCATCAGTGTAAAGTTTTGGCATAAATCACCAGTCCTATTATTATAACTCCTAAGATTAAAATCATAATTGGTATGACCTTATCTTCATGCTTGTCCATCACTCTCCTCTCATCAGCCTCTGCAGATTGATAATACCTTCGTAGCTAGCAGGTATATCTAACCCAACTGCATATAGCCCCATATCTTCTAGCCCGCACTTGGTAATTCTGGCAGTAGGAGACTTTACAATCTTGCCCTCTGCCCTGCTTTCCTTCACACTCAACCACATCACCATATCTGATAACTTCTTTGTCTCCTTGAATCCATCCATAATCTGAATACCAGTCTTACCTTCTACCATATTACCCTTAGCGTCTGGCACAACTCCATACTCATCAGTAGGATAGTGTGTAAGGACTAGATTCTTGGAGAAGGTTCTGGCAGTATGTAGCACAGTCCTCATCTTATCATTAGCAGGGCCGTACTCGATAGGCTGTAACCTTTCCCTATACTCGTTCTCGTCAAAGGGAATACCCTTCTTGGTTCTAAGATGGTTAGCTAGCTGCCTCTCCTGCAACTCCTGAAGATGAGACTGATGGCAGATATTCCATAGTGCTGTAGCTGAATCTACTACAAGAGTAACAGTCTCTGGCTTCATACAGGCATCAACAAAGTCCTGAGCAAACTGCTGCCATAGCTCCTTCATACCCTCAACCTTCTTAGGATTGTATAGTCTGGTAGTTGGTGTGCCTGTCTGTCCAAGTAACTTAGCAGTCTGGATTGGCTTAGGATAGCTCTTGGATTCTATTTGTGCTAGCTCCTCTGCACTTAGTCTCCAAGCAGCTCTCCTAAATCCGCCAACATCAGTGTCGAAGTGGACTAGTGGTTTAGGAAAGGATATAGCCATTGTGGTCTTGCAAGTTCCTTCATCACCACAGATGGCAATAATGCCTATGAAGTTATCTTCCATTGACTGCCCTTCTGAAGTTTCTATTGAAGTTATTAAGTAACCTTTGAGCTTGCCTTGGGCTTAGGATTGAATCTGCTGCTCTCTTCATGGTAGCAGGACTTGCTCCATATAACCAAGGAAACATTATCTTCTTTCTATTTAGTCTATCCTCTGGGCTTGTTGCTTGATTTATGTATTCTTCTGGAGTTATTGCCATTTTTCTTTATCCTCCTCCAACTGCTTATTCTCTACTCCCATAGCAGTTGCTATTGTATTGCAGACTAGATTGTATCGGCAGTATTTACACTCAAAGTCATAGCAGTTCTGGAATGGAGTAGGTGGTATGTTGAACTCTATGCTCTTATCCAGAAATGCCTTATGCTCCATTATCTTCCTCCAATTAGTATCCAACTCTACTTGGTCAAAGTAGAACGTATCACAGTATAGCTGGGGAAATGGAGGACTATATGAACCCATCATATAGAGAACAATCAGGTCATATTCACTTGTCCCCATCATGTAGCAACCACCCTTCATATAGTCTAGCCAAGTAAAAGGAATGTACTCATCTATGTAATGGTTCTTGGCTGACTTCCTTGTGGTCTTAATTTCATTCTGACGGAAGGATAATATAAGGTCAGGCCTGTATATAATACCCTCCTTCTCAATCAGAGGTGCCTCTGCATCCTTTGGTGTAAGCACATCTTGCAGTCCGTAACCAAGAGCAAACAGCATAACCTCTTCATCATTGGGCTGTGCTGCTTGCTTTTGGTCAAGGAAAGATTTGGTCCTGCAGGTAATATACGAGCTGAGATGATTAGGCTCCCTAACCTCACGAATCTTATACAGGTCGGCTAGGTGGTCTAATACCTTACGCTTCAGTTCAGGGTTATCAACTCGTCTCATGGCTACAACCTGGATACTGGGTAGGAATAGTCAACTTCGAAAGACTACATGGGAATCGAACCCAATTACTCCTCGTGCTACAAGAAGACACCAGTTTTGTTTACCCATATCTCTAATTCCTACCCAGTCCTAAATGAGGCAGTAGGCAGCTAAGCTGCCGCTGCTACCTTGTGGAATACTCCCTGGTCGTCCTTGGTGAACTTGCCACTAACTACCATAGTGTTGGCAAAGTTGTTAGCAGCCGTAGGCGGTTGTGCTATGGACTGAAGCAATGCTCCATCAGTCTTGATAATATCACTGGCTAGAGCATCCTTGTTGAACTGAGCTAAGGTCTTGCCTTCGAGCAATGCCATAGCCAGTTCGGTAGGATTAACTCCCTGTCCGCCTGCTACTCCTACACCTTCGATGCTGTATATCGTCCAGGCTGGAGTAGGCACATCCTGGCCTTTAGGATTAGCTGCGTCTGTTGCTCTCCCATCAAATAGCATGGGCGGCTCAGGCCTACCATCCTCACCGTCTGCTAGCACCCAGCCAATCCTTACCTTCCCAAGAACATCCTTCCAACTCATCCTATCACTGTCCTTAAGAAATGCAGGATTAGAAGGGTCGAGCTGTTCTGGAGTGTACTGACTATCCGCTATCACATTGAAGGATTCTGCCATGACTCCATAACGGCTCTTCTTTCTGTTGGACTCGGTTAACTGGAATGTAAAGGTTGGAAAGTGGTAAGGCTCAATAGCCTCGAGGACTTCTATATCCTTGTGGTTGAAGGTGATACGCTGAGAGGTTCTGGCATTCTGACCCTCACCGTAGGTCTGTGCCTCCTTGGGCATACCGTCCAGTATGCTTGTGAACCTCCTGAGAGGCCCTACATCATAGTCGATTAGACCTCTAGTACTTGGGATTGTTGATTCATTTGGCATTACTTTCTTCCTCCTTAAAGATTGAGATATAATAGTTCTCTATAGCCTTTTCTATATTAGCTATATAGTTCTCTTGCTCTGCTATCCTTTTTCTTAGCTCCTCGACTGTTTTATGTATTTGGTCAAGTAGAGCATATGGTTTTTCCCTTCCTTCTGAGGCTTGTTCATTAGTCATGGCGTTACTTTCTTCTCCTTTCACTAAACATTATTTTGATTACTGATATAGGGACTGATATGAACACGACTATAAGGGCTGCAATTATCTTTTCTTCAATGGAAACACCTCCGTCTGTCTGATTTTTGCTAGTTGTATTATGGCACTCAATTATTATATATACATTATAACATATAAGTCAATAGGTGTCAATCGTCAGTGTTCTGGTCAATGCTTGGGATAAAATATAATCCCTATAACATTATATATAATACATTATAAATATACCTACAGCCGATACTCAGCCTGCCTGGCTTCCCTGCTACGAGTACACTTAGGACAGTCGCAAGGGGTATGGTAGAATCGTATATCGGCTAGCTCACTCCGTAGTATAAATAGCCTAGCACCCATTCTATCCATACTGTCCACTATCCTGCGGATTTGGTTGAGCTTGGTAAGTTCCTTATGCGGTACTAACTGCATATTGTTAATGTCAGAGTTGAAAGAATCACCATCATTGAAGTAGATAAACTCATCACTACCAAGACAGCGATTCAGATGCTCAGCCATAGCTAGTCGAGCAGGAGATATGTAGCCTTTGTAAGACATAGGATAGTAAGGGTTGTCCTTGCTGATGCGAATGTGGTTCGGGCGTTTTCTATCACTAATCATTGTTCCTCCACTTGGGCAGATTATCTGATGTTAATTATATTATTATATATAATAATGTTATAGGGATTATATTTTATCCCACTGGTCAGGTTACTTTCTGATTAGAAATTTATCCTTGTAGCCCTCCCATGCCTCGCATTTAATATGCAAATCATAAGTATCTTCCTTTCGACTGCCTGCTATCAAGGCATATCTATATGATTTATGGTATTCCTCAATCTCCTCAAATATCTCCCTGATTGTATTCTGCTCATGCTCATAATCGGCATCTCGCTGGGCTGTGGCAACTGCCTTTCGCCTTACTCTATCCAAATCACCACTCCACTGCTTAGATGGGGAGATAGCTTCTTCAGAAGCAATTAGTAATTCTCTATCACTCAATACATCTGGCTTCTCTATGTTCATTGTCCCCCCTCGCCTGCATCAAGTAAACATTGAAGCATTAGTCTCTTAAGTTCCTCTTTTCCCCAACCAGTCTTTTGCTCCAACCTTTCTAGTAATAACTTCCAAGCCTTCAAATAGATGCTCATTGTTCCTCCTTTATTCTAGTTTAGACAAGTCTCCTCTCAATGCTACATCTCCCTCATCCTCATACTTAGGGAAGAAGCGATTAAGGATTTGAGGATGGAGAGTATCTCTATCCCACCTGATTGAAGTTATGGGTAGGACTGATTCTGCATTACGGTGCTTGGTGAAGGTAGCAGTAACCTTGGTTAGTGTCCTGTCGCTAGGGTCAGGGTCTATGCGAAGGACAGTATCAGCCCATCTCATCCAAGCACGACTGCCAGTAGCATCCTGACTACCCATAGCTATAGGTATGCCTGACTCATCGGACTTAGCTTTACGAGTGTGGTGGACTATTATGAAGGAAACACCTACACTCCTTATCTCATCCATAATGAGGTCAACCTTATCAAGCAGTGGCTTAACATCTGTCTCCTCATTGATGTCTCGGTTGAACATCTTGTATAGAGGGTCGAGGATAATGACAAGAGGCAGGTCAGGGAACTCGGATACTAATAGTCGGATGTTCTTAAGAAGTGACTCCCAGCCTATTGACTCATCTATGTGAAGGAACTGTTCTGTGCGGCTAACATAGTTGTCAGGGTAGGCATAGGCTCTAGCCTTAGCATCCAGATTGTCTAGTTCTTCTGAAGTAACATTGGTCTTGCCATCTCTGGCTAGATATATATGCTGACTGCCTAAACAGTATTTCTCTAACCGCTCTCTATCTATATACATGGGAAGTTCCACCTGTAGTCTGAGAACATTAGAAGGATAGGTTTTGAAGCCTAGCCAGCTGCTACCTCTAGCAATGCAGTGGGCGGTATGAACTGCCATTATGGATTTCCAACTACCTTCATCACCGAAGATAATCATTCTGTTTCCAGTGTTCAAGACACCTGACGATATGATGCGAGTATAGTGAGGAGGCTTCCACTCCAGCAGGTCAGTGATTGTGAAGAGTTGTCTATCCTTATCGTGTATGCTCGACAACAGGTATCTCCTATTCAGGCTCATCTACCAAAGCTATTAGTAGCTGTTGGGTAGATTCATCTGACATCTGATAGGATAAACCAACTGTTCTTAGCCACTCTTTGAATGTGGACTTAATAGTAGTTAGCGTGTCCTCAATAGCCTGTGCCTCCGCATCGCACTCAGGCTCCATACATAGATTACTCCTCAGTGCTGCAGTTAGTGTAGGTGATGTAAAGTATCTCTCTGCTGCTACATCTTCTGGTATTTCCACTTTGACCTCCTTCTCCAAACAATGTTGGTGCAGTATGTATATTATAACATATAGCAGGATAAGTTGTCAATCGGTAGGGTCTGTGCAAACTGAGCAAGGTTCATAGTGCTCGTCAAGTGTGTTCTCTACAGTGTCTCTAGGCCCACCTGTCCAGCCCATTACTCTAGTAGGAATAACAAATCTTTGCTCAGTTATATCATCCATCCCACAGTAGGGACAGACACCATGCTCGTGCTCGAAGTATGTCTGGTCTTGCTCATTGAACTCAGTTCCGCAGCGGTTACACTTGTAGTTCATCTGATTGCCTCCATTAAGAATCGTTTAAGATATCTTCTCCATCGAGATATAGTAGAGCGGTCTATCTCCCAGCCATACCGACTACACACATCATTGATAGAGCCGATGAAGATGTCAGTCTTTACCTTGATATTGTACTTTGCCTCGATGTACTTCATCTTGGGTAGGAGAGGGATATTCTCAGTAATAGTTATGTCAGGCTCAGGCTGAATAATAGGCAACTTAACCTTCTTAGGCTTAGGAGGGATTAGGCCTCGCTCCTTGAGGATACGTTGACGGAGCTTGTCAGTAGAAACTTCAGCCAATTAGCCACCATTCCTTATAGCGTTAGCAAACATGGCTGCTATCATTGTGTCATTGTAGTGTACTTCTACATACCACCTGTCTCCAGAATAAGAAGGTCTGATTGTGGCCTTTCCATATATACTTTCTATTATACCACTACCAAGATGTATATTTATCCAGCTTTCTTTATTTGGATTCTTTGGTAATGATACTATAACTATACTATTTTTCTCTTTCTCATTATAGCCAAGTTCGAATGCTCTTCGATAAGAGAACTGATTTGGTAGCTTATGCTTATCCAATACTTCTATTGCTAGCTTGTCCATTCCTTCCATCATACTTCTCATTTTAGCCATCCTCCTTAATAGTTATGTGCTCATCTGACTGGCAGTTAGGGCAGCCCATCTCAACTATGATACTGCCAGGGTTGAGAGGGTCTGGCTTCTGTATAGCAGCAGGCTTACCTATGTAGTTGCATTTGCTGCAGTGAATCTCAGCATCAATATCTTCTGACTGCATTCTATATACTTTCACTAATACCTCCTTACCTAATGTTCTCTTTCATAACTCCTGAAGTTGCTCAAGGCACTGCTTGGCATACACTTTTCTTCTAACTATACTGTTGCACTCATGCCAATCCTTGTATGGCTGACCTAAATCAGTACATCTGCCATACTGAATATAGAATGGACAGAATGGACAAACATCTTCGCTACGATGTCTATTGTGGCTACGCTTAGATCTAAAGTTATGCTCACATAGGAAGCATGTAAACAAGATACTATCTGAATCATACCTGCCTCCATTCATCTTCCATCCAGACCATCCACCTTTTATATCTCCTGTTTTTGCTAGCTCAGTCCACATCTCCTTGGTTAGTTTTATAGCACGCTTGAGTCCTAGTCTTTCCAATTTAATACCTCCTCTATCTTTCTCGCTCATAACACCAACTGTCATGGCAGGTGATACAGAAAAATCTGTCAAATAGTAGTGTGCTATGCTCCATTTCCAGTTGGGGATTATGCTTCCTACTAAGAATAACTACGCCGCTGGACATACAGCTCGGACAAGTTACTATATCTAAATACTTATCATCAGATAGCCATTCATTGACATAGTTACAGTCCTCTAGGTTAGGAGTAATAGCACCATAAGGTGTAGGGACAATGGGATTACTAATGTGAGTACCTTGCATACTGAGGATTTCCTCAAGTGTACTTAACATGAGCAGGTCGTAAAGGCTGTAGCCACCAGAGTTGTATAGAGATTCCTTCTCGCCATGCAAAATTGTAAGCAGTGCTGTAGATAGTTCCTCGCCAGCCATGTCTTTAAGTTTTGCGCTCCTATCACTGACCACTTTTGTTCATATCCTTATGTTTTCTTAACCTATATATCAAGTCCCTTGCATACCATCTGGTATCAGGCATATCCTCCTCCTTAATACCAAGGCGAGCTAGTGCTGATACCTGCCTGGCAGTCGGTGGCAGTGTCCACTTAGATGATTGCTCAAGTGTGTAGCTCTTCATGTATCCATCAACCTTCTAAACTCTTTTACCTTTTCTATCTTCGATACATCCCGCATGAACTTAATTGTTATACCATTATCCCATACCAGTACTCCTCTAACAAGCTCACGAATCATAGTATAAGGTATGCTCTTGCTGAGACTTACAGATATAAAATTAAGTGCAACCTTCTGTGTGCCTTTCCAGTTGGTAGTGTCTATACTTTTTATATCATCCGCTGATGCTATGATGTCTTCTATGCTGCGAAAGTCAGTGCGACTGCACTGTCCTACAATTCTGTGTTGCATACTTCCTCCTTGTATGTCTCCTTCATAGACTGGAAGTTAGGTGGTGTCTCTCCGTCTGCTACAGCATTGACACACCTGATAGAGTATAGTCCACAATGACCTGGGTAGGCAGACGAGCCATCAGGCAAGTGGATAGTATCATCCCACTTCCAGTGAGTGCAGTCATGGCAGTAGTGTTGAAGGTTACTCATTGGCTGATACCTCCAAGGTGAACTGTGTCTCCCTTGTTGAAACTATACATAGTGTTCAGCTCTATGCTATCGGTTGACGATATTGCCTCTGCTAGCGTTGTATCTGTAGTTCCTAAGTACTGGACTCCAGCCTTCCACCAAGCATACGCTCTTAACCCTTCCCTAACTCCAGCGAAGAACATTATGATTTCATCTATAGACTTAGGCTCCATGCTCACCTCCTGTTTATATTATCCTTAGCATGATATGCCTTATGACACTTCCTATGCACGAGGGCACAGTTGCTTGACTTCATATTCATGTGGTCTCCATCTATGTGATGCTCAGTTAACTGGTCGACTCCTCGTGATGGCAGTATCTCATCCCTCACAAACGGTTTGTTACAGAAGAAACAGTTGGGCTGGTACTTCTCTATCATGCGGAAGAGGAAGTACTTGAGCCGCTGCTTCTCTTGTGAGGTTTTGACGCTCATTGCACTATGCCAAGTATCTTGATTTGCTTGGCTACTGTAATCTTTCTGTGGCTGGCATGAAGACCAGTAGCTACAGGTTCTTTCACAGCTACCTTGACAATAGCAAACATACTAGATAAAGGAGGAGTAAGTTTCCAGCTCATAGCAGCATCTTTAGTATGGAAGATATGCCAGCCATAAGGGTAATGGAATCCACCTGCATGGATTAGCTTCTCGCCAGAATGATGTGGCGCTCGATAGTATTCCTCATTTAGCCATGCACCTTGTTGTAGTTCTTGGTTATTACCTTGCATCTCAGCAAACATCTTGCCACCACGAAGCCTTACGACTTTATATCCTACTTTGCATGGTTTGAAGTTGCCTTTATAATATAAGCACATAGTTTCACCTCCTTACTACTCATATCCTAGTTACTCCCCATCCTCAGATAATCTATTGGGTATGACTTGGTACTGCTTCTGCCAACATCTTCCTTTAACTGGTGTGATTCGAGCAGGACTGCCAGCAGGTCTTTGCTATCCAACTTCCCAAGGGTAAGCAGGAAGTCCCTAGCCTCATCCTGGGCTATCTGTCCTGCGTCTATGAGGTTCTGAGTGGCTTGGCGTTCTATCTGTTCTCGTTGAATAAAGAATCTTATTGTGAGCTCTCCTCGTGAGCATACTGTAGCAGGATTCTGGCAAGTCGCTTATGTCCTGCCTTAGGATACCACTTCTTCCACCAGTTAGCTACATCTTGCATAGCATCGTCTGCTACTGTGTTAGCATCACTTTCTGCATCAGCAGCCGCCATATCCATTGCTTGCTTATCTGCTTCTGTAAATGGCATTAGTTACCTCCTTACAAAGAAACTTCCATGTATCCTGCACTTATAGGTTGCTCCACCTTGCCGCTTGCTATCCCTCTTGGAGTTGGCGTGGCAGTAAGGGCAAGGCTGGTAGGCAGGCATATCAGGTAGGTTGCTGTGTCTAAATGTTCTCGGCTTCTTAACTGCTGACGCCATACTTCACCTTCTCCTCATGCGTCATCTTCCTTGTGATGCACGGGTACTTGACACCATCTGACAGTCGGCTAACCTGCCCTCTTACAAACTGCCCTGGCTTCTGTCTAGGCAATGGTTGCTTATCCAGAATACATTGTAGTTCGTGTAAGATACGTTGGTTGACTGGCTTGTTCAGCAACCGATTGAGTATCGACCTTGTGTGCAGTTGCCGCTTGAGATAGTTACGGTCTGCATTGCTGACTTGCTTCATCTCTTCAGGTGTTAAGATGTGGCGGATAGACATTAGTTACCTCCTTCAATTGATACTATAAGCAGCGCTTTCTCGATACACTCAATACAAGCTAGGCTAACCACAAAAGTAGGCTTACTGGTTTCCTTCATTGGGCAAGTTAGTTGAGGACTACTATTTACCTTTGGACAAGCATTTGGTTTTTGCTTTGGTTCTGCCATCTTCGTATCCTTCCTCCTATGGTTTTCATTATGATATAATTATAACATACTCCTAACTTTATGTCAACCTTCCTGTTGCATTATGTAACCTCAACTATACATAATCCCCAACTGGTCTGTTGCGCCATGCAACAAGTAACTGTACTGAACTTGCCTTACTGACTGACTCACTTAAGATTCTACCTACTATGATTATGTCTTATAGGAACTGTTCTTAAAGCAAAAGAAAAGGGAGTGCTGGTAACTAACACTCCCTATCTTTACTTCTGGTACTGGTTAGATGATGCCTTCGAGTTTGAGAAGTCTCTGCCTGATAGCATACCTCCAGTTCTTATCAGTATTCGAGTCGTAGGCGGTCTTGAAGTCCATGCCATCTTTATAAACTTCTCCTCCATGCTTTGCTAGCATATCTTCAGTACTGATGTCGAACTTCTTACCAGTCCCGCCACCGCCTGCCCTTGGTGTTCGAGTTGTGGTCTTCATTAGTCGGACTGTTGGGGCTTGCTCACCGAAGTCATAAGTCAACCATATACCATCCGCCTTGTCGAGTTTGCCAGATTCAACTAATGGTGTGATTGCTCCCATAAGAACATCCTTGACTGATTCTGACATCGCATCGAGTTCGGCACGTTTGGCTTCCAATTCGGCTTTTTCGCCTGCCCGCTCCCGCTGGTCTATTTGGCGACTAACTGTCGCAACCGCCTTATAATCGCCTGCTGTTAGTGCCGACTGGAGTTGTGCCATGAGTTGCTCCTTGGTTACAGGCTCGGGTGCTGGTTGTTCAGGTGTGACTGGTTCCTGTGTGATTGGTTCTGGCTTATCCTTTGCCATGTGTTCGCCTCCCTTATGGAATAGCGTTTGATTATTATGCTTTTGGCATAATCGCTATTCTTTTGTTAAAGTGCTGAGCTGTTACCACTTCCCAGCTCGGATTGAGTTGTGATTTAATTCTCAATCATGGTTAATCATAACATATCCTGTCCTGATTGTCAACCTTTTTCAGACATAATCCACCAGAAAATTTGCTCGGAACATCTGTGCTAGTTTGTGTGATGATGGCAGGGAGTAGCACATATGTGCTGATGGCAGGGGATGGCAGGCTGTGTCCTACCTGACTGACTCATGCCTGAACTGTTCTCATGTTGATAGTTCACGGCTGGGTTGCTCCTGCATGGATTGTTCTTATGCTGGTTGTTCTTATGTGAGTCGCTACCACATGATAGACAGTAGCACATATGTTCTATAGTACAGATGTTCGACTGGATATTTAATACGCTCACAACTCATAGGGGTATAGGTCATATAAGAATAAAGTCCGTGCCATACGGGTAGGCAACTTTGGTGGATGTATTATTATACTATAGGAGAACGGAGATTTTAGGATTAGCAAAACTGAACTTATGATATATTTGCTTTTACTGGATATGCTCCCATACGGCATAGCCTTCGTTCCTCATCAGTTAGTTCATGTCCATACCACTTGATTTCTAATAGCCTGTCCATCTCTTTATCATGCTGAACTATCTCAGCAACTTCTCTATTTATCCTTTCACTGTCCTCTTGGCTCAAGCACCAGCGTGTTCCACTATCAAGTTCTTGCTCCAGCCTTGCGATATACTGGTTTATTAGGAGCTGTCGCTTCTTTGCTTCTTCTAAGCGTCTCTCTAAGCTTAGTATCTCTTCACTTGATAGTGGTCTTGTTCCCATTCTCCCTTATCGATTATCTCCTTCTCCATGAACTTTATCTCTAGCAGCCCGACTGGCTAACTTCTCCAGATTACTTACAGCGATGTCGCTTAGGTTGAAGCCTAGTTCAGTTGCCAAATTAGCAATATACCATAGAACATCACCAAGTTCGGTTCCTATGCTGAACGCATCCATATCTGGGGCTTTTGGTAGTTTACCTCCTTTATCCCGATATATCTTCTTTACCTTCTCAGCAACCTCGCCCGCTTCTCCGTTTAGTCCTAGTGCAGGATACCATAGGTTGTTGCCAAGGTCAGGGTATACTGCTGTCTTGCGAGCCTCTATCTGATACTTGTCAAAGTCATCTAACTCAGTTGTTTTCTCCTTATCAATTTCAAACAGTACGGTGTATCCTGCCTTAGTCGGTTGTTCTATTGATTCTATCACAATGAGCCTTCTAGGCGAAGTTATGCTGTACTTTGCAATAAGTGCTTCCTCTACGCTGCCATGCTCTACTGTCTCAAAGTAGCTTATATAGTCTTTGATTGCCATTATGATGCCTCCTTTCTGTCATATTCCTTATCCTCCATTATCTTAATAACTAAGTTAGCGAACTTCCCATCGTCTCCTATCTCCTGCCTAGCATACCATAAGTCTTGCAGCTTAGCTACCATTACCTTAGCCTCCCTGTGTTTGTCAAGAAACTTACAATATCCTCTCTGAGTGCCAAGATACTTAATCAGTTGTTCTAGCTCAGTAGCACCGCCTAGCATTGTAGGTAGCCAGATATGCTTAAGACACCTACTACATTTGAATAAGCTTCCTCCATCAAAAGTATGATTGGCTATGAGGTAGTGAGGTTGGCCATCTGGACATAAGGCAGTTATCCATTCTATCCCCAAGTCGGCGGCACTCCGCCTAGGGGTAGTATCATTTCTTTCAACTCCTCTATCTGGCTTCCTACCTTTATCATGTCGTCTGTGTCTTTTTGACTTTGGTCTTCCAGCGGCATCAGCATGAGGAGCTTCAACTTCTGCACCAGGCGAGCTCTCTGTCGTAATATCTTCAATCGCTCGGCCTTTTGCTTTTTTGTTAGTTGAAGCTGTTTTCTTCCTCTTGTTTCTGCTACTGGGTGGTCCTTGAGATAAGCGAGGCCTGCTGCCAACCAGCAGCACACTAGGCCTTCCTCGCTTTCTTTTTGAGCGTGCCATCGGAAGTGTGTTATCCATTTTCTATTCTCTCCTCCTTCCTTGGAGGTTCTCCATAATTTGCCAACTACCATAACGGAGCCTAAGGTGATAGGCTCTTTACAGTAGCTGCAGTGGGGTACTGTCTTACGGCATACAGTTAGCCAGATGTCCATATTAGGTACTGTCAGCTAAATTGTCGTTTATTCTCTTGGCAAAATCTAGTAACTGAGGAATAGTAAACCAACCATCTATGCAGATGGAGTCTCCTACCTCCATTCCGTATACTTCTGTTTCTTCATTAAGATAGGATGCTAGCTTATTAAGCTTAGCCTCCTTTATATCATAATCTTCTGAGCTTATCATACCTTAGCCACACTTACTAAATCCACAAGCTGGACAGGCTACACAGCCTTCCTGATACTGCATATTCCCTCCACAGTCAGGGCATACCTTACTGGATATGGTCTGAGCCTGCTGACCAAGTGAATGAGGATAGTCTGTAGACTTACTATGAAAGTACTTGTTGTGGACTGCTAGCTCTTTGGCAGTCAGGTTATCTCTACCGCACTTATCACATTTCATCCCTTCTCCTTTTCTGTATATAGTATCTTACCACATCTGTTACAGAATATGCAGTCTATTGTACTTGACGAAGGCATACAGACTAACTTGCCAGGGTCAACAGGTCCTATTGATTTTACTAAATATACTATTCTATGCCCTATCCAAAAGCATATTATCTTCTTAATCATATTATATATTGTATCATATCCAGTAACTCTTGTCAATCTTCCTTATTCACTATGTAAATAAATAATCGTATGATGGTGGTATCCTTGACATCACAAGGTATCTATGATACACTGGTAGTATGAGTGGCACACCCCTGTTGCCTCTAGACTCTGATACTCCAAAGGAAGTTAGCATTGCAACCAGTTTACTTCCTTGGCGTAAAGATGACTACCGAGCAAGATACATAGGCTATTTAGCCTGTGGGTTTGATGTAGATGAAGCTCTTTATATGCTCGGACTAAATATCGCTTGGCTTGAGGAGCAGAGGCAGGATGAAGGCTTCAATGCAATAGAGTTTAAGGTTCCTGAAATCAGGAAGGAGCTTAGCAAGGAGTATATAGAGCTAGATTTCTTCCGTAACTTCAGACTAGTGCTGGAGAAGGATTACCGAATACTCAAGAAGGCTATCTATGATGAAGTCCTGCCTAAACAAGACCACGACTACCTGCTCAAACTCCGCTCAGCATACACTCCACAACAGTTGCAGATACTGGAACAAGTGATGAAGGGTACTGGGACTGGTGATTGGAACTTTGCTAAATTCATTGCTGAGAATCAGGATAAGATTCTTGAGATTAGCCGAACAGACAAAATAACAGTAAAGGATAGAGTTCTGGATGGCGAGATACAAGGCTAGAACTGTAACCACTAAGGCTCGTCAGGCTTCCAGGCGGAATATCATCAGAGCACAGCAGGCGAGGGTTGGTAGGAAGGAACCTCGTAGTGTTGGAAGAGAAACAAGGAAGCGACAAAGATTTAGCAAACCAGCCATCAGGACTAGAGCACCTATGATGGTGAGGGTAAGGAGTAGATAATGGAGATACCTATCGAAGCATTGTGCAGTCTAGGCGTAGGTGGAGTATTTGGTTTAGTGGTTTTCCTAATGTATAGAAAGGATAGAAAGTCTAGTGAAGAGCAGATTCGCCAAGATAGGGTATTTATGGAAGATAGGTTAAATAAGATAATTGACCGAGACCAGGATTCTCGTGAAGGACTCACTGAGGCAGTAACTGGACTCACTACACTTCTTATCAGATTGAATGGGAGGATTAAGTAAATGACAAGAGCACCAGCAGCAAGACCATGCCCAGGTAGTAAAATCCGAAGTGGCGGAGCAGGTAGAGGATTAGGAAGAGGTAAAGGCAAAGGACCTATAGGCAGACCATATAGAGGAAAGTAACCCTATGCAGGCAGTTAATCAAGACGAAGCCTTAAAAGCTTTGTTCTCTAACAGACGACTTATGATGGAGTCGTTGTTGCAGATAGAGAACAAGGAGCGTCAGCTTGTTCCTTTCATCCTTAATCCTATTCAGGCAGATATGCTGGATAACTCAGGCCCAAGAGATATCTATGTTAAGCCTGCACAGATAGGGGCTACATCACTTCATCTGGCTGACTTCTATCTTGACAACATCACTATCAATGGAACTGTGTCTGTTATCATTAGTTATGATGAGACTAGTGCTAAGCGACTTATCATTAAGGCTAAGCGGTATCACCAGCATCTGGAAAGGAAAATACCCTCAGTTGCTAAGCTAGACCACAAGAGTGCTGAGGAACTTACATGGGAGAATAGGGATACTAACTTCTACTCTATCATGTATATATTTAGTTCCAGAAGCTACACACTTGGTAGGGGAGAGGCTATACATAATCTGCTGCTTGATGAGTATGCTTTCTGGATGATAGGCACTCATGAGCAGGTGTTTAGCTCTGCTGTCCAGCGTGTGCCACTGAAGCTGGGAACTAAAATCAGAGTCCAATCAACAGCTAATGGGGAAGACAATCCTCATTGTGAGATGTATAGGGCATCCAAGGAAGGCACAGTAGTAGGGCAGTCAGTCTACAAGCACCACTTCTATCCTTGGTATATTCATCCTGATTATATAATGTATCCTGGAGACCCTTTCTGCTTAGACGGTGATGATATAGACCCTCTGCCAAATCTCAAGTCAGACGAGGTATTGCTGATGAAGCGGTTGCTACATGAGTTTGGCTTTTCTGAGCTTGATGCTATGGCTAAGCTTCGCTGGAGGAGATATAAGAAGGCGGAGATGGCAAGTCTAAGACGAAGCGGTGATACGGTGCTTCTGTTTGAGCAGGAATTTCCTGAAGACGATGAGACCTGTTTCCTTGTTGCAGGAGACCAAGCATACAGCTCTGACACCATAACTGATAAGGTCAGACAATGCATCCCTCCTCGATTTACAAAGAATATAGTAAATCCCAAAACTGGAACTTCAGCCGAGTTGGATGTCTGGCACGATAAGGAAGAAGGGCTAAACTATATAGTATCCATAGACCCAGGCAAGGGAAAGACATCGGAGTCGGTAGGTCATGTCTGGCATTTTGAAGATGGTTATCAGGATAAGGAAGGTAAGGACATACCACCTATTATGCTCCACTGTGCTACACTGGCTGGCTTCTACGATGAGTGGGAAATGGCTGAGTATATGAAGGTTGTTGCGTACTACTACAATGGAGCAGTGATAGCACCTGAGGACAACCTAGATATTGTCAGCCATCTGAGAGATTATCCTGACCTCTATTGGCGAGAGGATGTCAGAACAGGCAAAGGTATCAAGGCTGTAGGATGGCAGACTAATCTATCTACTAAGCCATATATGATTACTGAACTCAATAGGCATATGGAGTATTTGGATTGTCAGGATATTAGATTCTGGAGTCAGTGCAAGAATATCCGCAGAAACCCTACAGTCAAAAGCGGTATTGTAGTTGTAGGTGCAGATGACCATCACGACTGTGGAGCAATAGCGATAGTATGCCGAGATGTTCAGGCGACTACTCGAGGGTATGTAGGCAGTGCAGGATGGCCTGACGGCTGGGGATAATAAAGGAGGTAACATGAATTTTAAGGATAGTGCAAGACCATTAGCAATGATATTTCTAGTACTAGCGCTGATTATAGGAGCTGTACTTGAATCAGTGGGCTATCCTATGGCTGAGTGGTTCAGATACTTTGCTATCTCGGTAGTCGGTGAGTGGTTTGTGGAAAGAGGAATTACCAAGCAGAAGGGGAACTCATAAGTATGTGCGGATTTCTAGACTTCCTTGGCAGAAATAAGCAGAAGTATGAGCGATGCTCTGAAAACTATGCTAAGTGCATAGATGAGGTTAATCTTCTCAGCTTAGATTTAGCCAAGGCGGATGAGAAGATAAAGCAAATGGAGAAGGTTTTGCCTAGGCCTGCACCTCCAGAACTAACCAATACTATTGAGAAGGATACTGCCTGGGTTCAGGATGTACTTATGGAGATGAAGGTTCAGGTTATCAGGCTGCCATTAGGTTCAGAGTTTAGGCTAGTTGATAAAGATACCTTCATAGAGTTCATAGCCTGGGACTGGGTTGACTCATTTGAGTATCACAAGTTCTACCGATGTGGGAACTTTACTATTAGCTTCAAGGCTAGTGCCGACCAGTGGGGAGTTAATCAGGTAGGAATTGTACTAGACTATCAATCTGGCCATGCCTACAACCTGGTGATATTTCCTGATAGGAAGGTTATGCTGCTAGAACCTCAATCAGACAATCTATTCTTCCATGATGAGCACGCACCTCAGTTCTATCCTCTAGAAGGAGCAGTGGTAATAATATGATTTCTCCATTCAAGCGGATTAAGACATTTATGAATACTCCAGATGAGTGGCATACTACTGTTATAGGTATTGGTGAAGGGTTCTGTCCTTGGCAGCCAAGATATGAGCCAGGTGAAGATGTAGAGAATATGATAAAGAAGGAATATCACTACTACATCTTTGGAACTGCAGTTGGCTTTGCTTGTCTGATATTTGCACTGGCAGGAGCAGTAGCATTAGTGCTAAGAGCGATACTGTAAGGAGAAACAATATGATTGCAACTTACGCAGATAAGACTCAACAGATAATCACTCGCTGCAATAACCTTAAGACCTTCTGGGAGCCTAGGAATAAGGCTATGAAGCGCTGGTATAGGCTTATCGAGATGATTGATGAGTTGAAGACCGATAAGATGGAATCCTTTGTAGGCAACGACCCTAGGGCGCTGTATAATCTTGTTCTGCATCTGCTAGATACTCATATACCTCACAGGATGAAGAACTATGATATGACTGACCTTGAGGTAATATCTGCTGTGGCTGAAGTAGGTAAGTACTTCAAAACTCACTGGCAGGATGCTCAGGATAGCTTCCGCAGAACCAATCCTAGACAGGGCTTGAATAGAACATTCATTGGATTCCTGTTAGCTACTGGCTGGTATGCTATGTTTAGCATAATGTCTGATGATGGCAAGCGGACTTACAAGGAACCTTGGAATCCTATGGAAGTATATCCTATGTGGGATGCTATGCTTGGACTGTCCGAGGTGGCTCACATCTACGGTATTAGTCCGCTAGGTGCAGTTCATATGGCTAAGGCTAATAACTGGGACCTTGGCAGTCCATTTGACCAGTGGATTAGAGCACAAGGAAATGGCAATGTAACTGTATATGACTACTGGTGGACTGACATATCAGACGAGTTCCCCTATGTTATGGCTGTCTGGAACGCTGTAGTAATAGGCACCACACTTGTCAAATATGAGCAGACAAGGTTTAAGAGAATACCTATCTATGTAGCTCCAGTTGGTGGTCTTCCTGATATGGGTAGTTTGACAGAAGGAGCATCTATCAATCAGAAGTACTCCTCAACAATAAGAGTTCAGGAGCAGAACGAAGTATCTGGTGTAATGACTGACAGGTGGAAGGCTGAACTTGGTCAATCTATCCTAGCAACCAATGAGAACATCTACCGAACCTGGAATAAGTGGTGGAGTTTCAGTCTGCAGCTGCTAAGAGACACTGCTCAACCGAGGATATTTGAGCGGAGCAGGAGTGGCAAGTCTATCGTCAAACCTGAAGATGTCTTCAAGCGAGGTGCGATATTCCGAGGTGGGCCTGATGATGATGTTACCTTTGTTGGCACTCCGCCTATACCGCTAGAACTCAGAAGCACTCAGCTTGACCTGGAAGCCATGATGCAGAGAGGTGGAGTTAGCTGGGCTATGCATGGTGCTGTTGCTGGACAAGTAACTGCCTATGTTATGAGTCAGATAGCAGCCTCAGCTAATCAAGTTATGAAGCCATTTCATCAGGCAGTAGTTGATGCCTTATCTGACATGGACAATGACGACTTGCAGGATATTAAGGAGAGAGGGCTTAGACCTTATGGCTGGAAGTATCCTACTGCCCTACCTGACAATAGCATTGTCTCAGCCGATTATGAGGTAGAGATTCCTGGTGACCTTGTGCAGAGAGCGACTACTGCCAGAATGCTAAATCCTGAGTTCGCACTAAGCTATAGCTATGTAATGAGAAAGCTCTTCCCTGATATAGAAGACTCTATGCAGGAGAGAGCACAGCGGCTATCAGATATGGCAGCACTACATCCGAGCAATGCTATGATAGCACTAACGAGATACTACGATGAACAGTCAGCATTCTTATCTAAGCATGGAGATGCTAGGGGAGCACAGTTGTATGAACTAATGGCTAGAATGGTTATGCAGCAGCTAGTACCTCAAGCTCCTGAGGAACAGACTGGAGCAGCAGGTATGGCTGAGCCTGGAGCAGCTTTGCAGCCTCCCGCTGGAAGAAATATAGAGCAACTGAGGTGATATAATGGCAAACGGAACTACTGAAACTACTCCAACCTTACCAGCCCCTGTCGAACCACCTGAATACTATGCTGGCTTTGGTGTTGAGTTTGAGCAGATGGGAATAGAGTTACAGCAAGCATATGATAATCTGCAGCAGGCTGAGAAGAAACTGAGTGAGCCTTTCCTTGTTCAGGCGATGCCTGGAGGATTCTTAAAGAGTGCTATGGCTTCTAGCATATATACCTGGATTGTGGAAGCACTTACTCCAAAAGAGAGGAAGCAGGAGATAACTCAGTATGCTCAGGCAGAGTTCGATGCAGCTGCTGTAGCATTTCAGCTTGCTGAGTGGAAGTTGGAAATTATGCAGGTGCTTCCAGCATATCTGTCAGACCCTACCTATGTGATAGAGAAACCTGAGGATATCTTACAGTTTGTAGCACCTGGAGTTGACTTGAGTGATGCTGATACCGCCTGGCTTAATGCAACTTTTGGTAAGTTTGAGCATCTGTCAAATGTTCTGCCAGAAGACTTCCAAGGTGATGCTATGGATGCTCAGTCCAAGATACTTAATGAAATCCTGACAGAGCCTAAGCTGGAGATGAAGGGAGTTCATCGCCTTACCATAGATGAGATAGCTAAGGCATTTACTTTTGGTGTAGCAGAGTTGCCTGAGGGGATGACTGAGGAGGATGTGAGAAATATCCTTAGCCAGATGGAGCTAGAAGATGAAGGGTTACTGAGTCAGCAGGAATGGATTGCTGAGAGGGCTAAGGAATGGGAAGTAGAGTCAGCAAGAATGAGCCTTATCCGAGCAGGTGAGATACTAGCTGGAACACCAGAATTAGCTCCTCTCGAATGGGCAAAGTTGATAGTAACTCAACCTATGATGGCGACTGTTGAGACAATGCAGAAGTGGTGGGATGCTATAAGCAGGCCAATATCAGCAGCAATTATGGTTAATCTGCCTGCTGAGGCTTCTGGTGCTGTTCATGGAGCTGCTCTTGGTGCTGCTGGAGGAGCAACCGTAGGCTCCATACTTGCTCCATTTAGCTTTGGTGTTAGTATACCTATTGCAACTGCAATAGGAGCACTGGCTGGAGCTATAGGCGGGGCTGCTTGGTTTAGCACTTGGGAGGATGAAGCCAGCAAGGAACTAACCCAGCACTATGAGTTTTACACTGCCCAAGGTGATAGCAGCTGGTCTGCATATGCTAAGGCCTTCAATGAGTGGGATGCTCCTTGGTGGAAGAAAGCTATATTAGACTCTGCCTATGACCCTCTAATGTGGATAGGCTGGGGAGGGATAACGGCAGTCGGCAATAAGATAGCAAACATAGCGAAGCCACTATCTAGCGGATTTCTGAGGAAAGCAGGAACCAGAATTGGTAGCGCAATAGCAGCCTTCGAGAGAGGATATGTTGCTGGAGCAGATGCTGTATTCAAGGTTGGAATATCAGCAGTTACTGCTCCTATCAAGGGTGCGTTCTGGATAGAAACAAAAATCCTAGGAAGAGGTGTTGGCTATGCTATCCCTCAGACCCTTACGCAGATGTCTCGTAACTTTGGAAGAAAAGGCATGATGGATATTCTAGCAGTGGCACGACAGAGATATTCAGGTGCTACACTATCACGAGGTAAACTTGTAGGCATATCTGCAAAAGACTTTGAAGGTATTCTTACTGATATTACTAGATATGCTCTCAAGAATCCTACCAGTAATGACACTATGGCTAAAGCTGGAACTGCTGCCCTGGAGTTTGCTTACCGTAATGCAGATGATGCAATGAAGTTTCTAAGGGGTATAGTTGATGATGCTGTATGGGATACTGCTACACTAGCTAAGTTCAACAGCGACTTGCTTGATTCAATTAGTGGATTTGTCAATATCCCAGGAGTTGCTGTTACTCATGGTGATAGAATGGCTGCTGGCAAAATACTTAGCAGATTCAATAAGTTAACAAACCTTAGCTCTGCTGAGAGTACTAAGTTAGTTGATACCTTAGCTTCTAGAATAGGTGAGTTTAAGAGTGGGCTGGCTAAGAAGGTTATTGACTCTGTGAAGGACATGGCTCCTGGTGATGCTATATACAAGATATTTAATAATATGGTAGATACCAGATATGCTAATCTTCGTAACCCAATAGACCAGTTTATGCAGCAGGCTGGCCACTCTGCATCATGGCATAGTAGAGTAGCAGATAAAATCCTATATTCATCTAGAATGGTAGCTATGGAAAGAAAGCTAGTAATGCCTATAGCTAAACAGCAGCTACTCTTCACCAACTTTGGTCCTTACAACTATCTTGAGAATAGCATGAGAAGCTTCCTTGGTGGTGCTGAGTTTTCAGTCCCTAGAGCATATGGTGGTGTAGATGAGACTCTGGAAGTCATTGGTAGGTTATCTGGCTGTCCCTATAATTTGGTAATGCTGCAGAGGGGTGAGAAGAGATTAGTGCAGGCTATGGTTAATCCTGAGACTGGTAGGGCACTTGTATTCAAGGGAGGTAACATTCCATTTGTAACTAGAGGTGTAATTATACCTGAGAAGATTCCTGCTCTTGGAGGCAAGAAGCTAGGAATGACCTTATCCATAGGTGATAAGAAGTACTTCCTTGGTAGTGCTCAGGACTGGTATGATATGTGGGCTGACCTTGTAGGTAAGCAACTAGCATATGACTACCAGATACACTTCACTAAGGCTCTATATGATACTCCTCTAGGCAAGGAGACTATTGATGGAGTAAATGATGCTCTGAATAGTGCTAGGCCTATACTAAGCAACATACCTAGTGTTAAGCAATATACATCAGATATTGAACGCTTGCTTAGGTGGAAGGCACTAGATAATCCTGGAGCTGTCAGAACAATGGCTGATGTGGATGTTCTGACTTTCAACCGTAGGTGGATTGGTCAGCAGTTCAACCAGAAGGCAGATGCACTCTATGATATACATAGGATTACTAAGGAAGGTCTATACGACAATATCCTTGATGGTTCTATGTTCTCTAAAGGATATGGTAGTATAGATGATAGGTTTGCTGTTGCTCTAGCCTCTGAGCGTGATATAAGTATAGCCAGCCTGGCTCCTCAGATTGAGGCTATGAAAGACCAGGTTAATTGGATTCTGGCTAATCCTGCTAGGAATCTTGACGATTTCCTTTGGGATGTGAACCATCTTACTACTGATATAGAAGCAGTCCGAGCAACCATACATGATTACAGGAAGTTGACTAGGATGAGAAGCGGTCAGATGATGCTTGGTGAGGCAGACGACTTTGAGGTTGGGAGCGCTAAGATGCTAGCTAAGTATCTGAATGAGTCAGAAGAGTCACTAACCAAGATAATGAATCAGGTGATGGAGAATGCTAAGCTTGCAGGGCTAAACGATGTTCAGCTTGCTCGTCTAACAGACCTAAACTCTATCAATCGACTGGAACTTGAAAATGTTATAGCAACCAGAACTAAGCTAGCCGAGATAGAATCTGAGATTGCTGCTTTTCATAAGAGAATCAAAGGTATGTGGAGAACCAATCCTGATAAGGCTGCTAAGGAAAGTAGGCTGTTCTGGAATGAAGGCACTAACAGCCAAAGATTTAGGAAGTCATCTGTGTGGGAGGAGTTTGATGATGTAGCCGATAAGTTAAAGTTTGGCAGACTGGAGGCTAGCCGTAACTTCCTTACATCTGTAGATAAGCCAGCCTTCGTGCCTGACTTTGTTCCAGAGGTAACAGGAGAACTAACTGCTAACCACCTAGCATATCTCTATGGTGCTACTGGAGATGACTTGTATAGAGGGTTGACCAGAATATCTCAGCATACCCAGACTATGCCTAGGAAGGACTTTATCATACATACCAGAGAACAAGCATCTGCCTATGCTGCCAAGCTTGGCAAGACAGCTGACCAGATAGGCTTTACCGAGGAGGCGATAGGTGAAGTATATGACCAGATGTGGAGAAGCCTTGGTGTCAATCCTAATATGCTGACTCCTGACTCTCCAACAGCACTTCAGCTGGAGGAGCTAAGGCAGGAGATGTATAGATGGTATGGGTCTACTAAGATTCCTGAGGCAGATGTAGTGAAGTGGAGGAAGTATCTCAATACAGTAGCAGATGGAGTAGAGCAGTTGCCAGCATACAAAGTGGCGGGTGCTGTTCCTGGAGTAGTAGAAACAGGTCAGCCATATACTGCCAGACTATATCGAGGAACCAAGCTTAAGGGACAGCCTCCAACTGATGAGGGTCTGGTTGGTAAGGGGCAGTACTGGACTACTACTAGAGAAGTAGCCGAAACCTATGATGCTGTAAGAGAAGCTACCATAAATCTGCGGAAGCCTTATGTAATCAAGACTCAAGCTGAGTTTGACGACTTTAGCAATATGCGGATTAGACCAATTAGAGATGTAGCTGAAGCTGAAGGAAGAAGTGAGGACTGGGTGCAGACAATGCTTCGTAGCCAGCTTAAGAATGAAGGCTTTGATGGAGTTATTATAGAAGCAGGCATTGTTGAGAAGGGTAGGCAGATAGCAGTATTCAATCCAGAGAAGGCAGTAGGAGCAGCTCCACCGCCAAAGGTGCCTACTGCTGAAGCTGTTGGCGGCACTCCTGCCTGGTGGGCTACCAAAGAATCTGCCATGACTAAGGCTCGTGAGATGCACGCTATGGCCTACCCTACCTATGACGATGCTAACATCATAGACGAGACTATGAGGGCCATCTTTCCGTTTTGGAACTATGAACTCTTCCGTTGGAAGTGGCTACCTCGCACCTTCATGCGAACTCCAGGAGTTATGTCTGGAGTAGCTCGCTATATGGACTATACTGACCAAGGCTATGTGTCTGTGCCAGGCACTGACCTTCAGCTAAACCCACTCCGAGGTACTGTCTTTATGGGCGGATTGAGAAGTTTCTACCTACGTGACTTTCCTGAGTTCCATGATTCTATCCCAGGTATAGAGTTTCTAGACTACATCGGCAGAGCAGGCTTCTTCCCAGGCATCCATGTTATGCTTCCTATCATTGGACTATCATCTATAGCAAGTGGGCAGAAGATGCAGTGGAGTGAGCTAGCCCCTGCTTGGATTAAGACTAGCCTCAGTGGACTAAGAGCATTATCTCCTGAGCATATAGGAAAGGTTCTGGACACCATCTACCCTGACCGCTTCCGAGACTATATGACTATGATGCAATTAGCTAGCATGGGCTATGACGGTGATGAGATATGGAAGAAGAGACAGCAGGGTACTGCGCTTACCGAAGAGGAAGAGAAACTTTGGCTGACTGCTGTAAACAAGGTTGATGGCATCAAGGGTGTACTGATGAATCAGACAGGACTGTTTAGAATCCGCCCAGCTGAATTTACTCAAATCCGAGGCGAGATGAGATTGGCAATAGAGGAAGCTACTGGTGTTCCTGTCAGCACCCAAGAATGGATTGACAAGATGTATCCTGTAACAGGCAAGAGATTCACTGACTACTACCACTTGGACATTCAGCAGCAGGCTCTCCTCTACCAGTGGGAATCATTCAGAAGGTATCAGGGGATAACTGAACCATTATACCCTTCCAGCTGGCAGGCTATTGATATTAAGAGAAGTGATTACTATGCCGAACTGGAGCGGATATATACAGATGCAAGGTATAATGGAGTATATGAGAATGGTGAGCTAGTTCAGCAGAGCATGACTGAAATCAACCGACAGCTTGTAGAAGGTATCATAGGCCCTGACCAGTGGAGGGCAGCTAGAAGCAGTATGCAAGAGGGACTATCAGCATCTGCTACCGCACTTGGCAATTCGCCTGCTTATGTAGGTGTCCCTAAGACATTTGAGGAGAGATGCACAATGCTGGAGGAGCGAGGTGTAGTTACTCCTACCCAGACACCAGACCAAGAGCTTCTATACTATTACTATGAGCTTAAGCC
>Ga0315541_1000495_pt1 | contig 41849 bp, 52 predicted proteins | sample SalMarSW160190MG_FD_203095 | JGI IMG/M metagenome (GOLD analysis project Ga0315541, IMG submission 203095) | Salt marsh sediment microbial communities from the Plum Island Ecosystem LTER, Massachusetts, United States - Salt Marsh Sediment SW1601-190 ...
TCTGTATCATTATGGACACCCCGGGCTCGCCGTCAACGTTGAACGCCGAGGTCGGTTCAGTCTTCGACCATCGGACCTCTGCCACTTCACTCAGGTATACCGGCATCTCGCCTTTTTGCCCCACGATGTCGAACACTATGTAACTTGGTAAGGGGGAATGTTCGAACACTATGCATTTGTCTAGGGTGCTAACATTCCAAAAGGTTACATGGGGAGGTGGGTGCAGGGGCTAGGTTATCCTCAAAAAGGTTACAAGGAAGGGGGACGGGAAGGGACCGAAAAGGTCTTACCGAGCAGGGTTCGTTCCTCGAAAAAGGTTACAAGCGCAGGGGGCCAGATGGAGTCTAAGGTGAAGGGAACCCGGATCGTCTGAGCCTGGGGGAACATCTCTCTGAGTGCCCTGAATCCCTCGACCCTTAACCCTTGATAATCTTTCCCCGGCCTGCTCAATAGACCGTTCAGCGCCTGGCGTTCGCGGTGGCGGGCGACTTTAAGGGAGCTCACAGTGTATTCCCGCTCGTCTTCAATCGAAATCACCAGGCGGGCTTTATCCGCCCCTACCCTGAACCGCCGCCTGAGTAGTTCATAACGCCAGTTGAGGCCGGTGCCTCGTGGAAAGAAACGCCGAGATACAAAAAGGGGCTTAGCACGTCCGTATCCTCGAGACTGGAGCCAGACGTAGAGGCGGCTTCGTGCGCCGCCCGGATTACCGGTTGAGATGGGATCGGATGGAACGGCCCACGCGCCGCCGTCCCAGTAGGTTTGAGGAAGGGTTATGCGGTCGCCGAATCGGTAAGGCGGGAGGTCTTTACGAGGTGCCCCTTTCCGGTCGCTGCGGTATAGCTGGTCGGCATGTATTCGCCGCGCCAAGGCAAACCAAACCCAAAAGGGGAAATTAGGGTGCTGCATCTTTATTTATCAACCAGTCCTTATTGGCCTTATGAGGGGGCTTATAAATTCCAAACCCACGTGAAATCATATCCATCTGTCATGACTCCTCCTTTGAATACCCCACCATAGCCCCTTTCGTTATTTTGTCAACCCCCTTCCTTAGCTTTCAGCTCAAGAAAGCCTCTCTAATTCTTCGCCCTACCCGGGTGGCGGTAGCGAACAGCCGGTGCTTGCCGGATACGTATCGCCCGTGCCTGCCGGTTCCGATCCCTACCTGCTTAAGCTTCTGCGCTCCGGCTATCAGTGCGTCCGGGAAGTGGTCGTCCTTCTTGACGATGTGCCCGGCCTGATCCCTGCGCCATGAGCGGAACTGGCGCAGAAGCGCATATTCCAAAGGTCTAATTCCGATCCGGCCTTTCTCAAAGAGATACGAAAGGATCGCCACCCCCTCCTCTTTGAACTTCACGAACGGCACGCCCAGGGTGCTGGGGCCTTCTTTCTTTCGTTCGCTCCACACCGCAAAGCCCTCCTCCCGCAGACGGTCGTTTTCGAACGGATGCGAGGCGTCGGCATATACCTCACGAAATCCCAACGTCCCTCGCAGTTCCTTGAGTTTAGCGACTATCACGTCGATCCCGTGCCTCGTGAACATCTCGGTATGCCGCACGAAGACTCGCTCTCCGGCCATGCCTACGATCACGATAGCAGTCATTCCGGCAAAGCCCCAGTCTATGCAGCACCAGGAGTAGTCAAATTCTTCAGGGAAGGCCCGCTCGCCGAGGTCCACGGCGCGCTCCAGATCACCAGGCTGGATCACGAGTCCTGCAGACGCAGGCCGCATGCCCATTACCTCGACTTCGAACGTCTCGCGGTTCGTATCCCGCCACTCGGTTAAAATCTCGTCTATAGATACCCAACCTTGCGAATGCTTGGCTTTGCCCTTGCAGTATTTATCCCGGAACTCCGGCTCAGGACAGTTTTCGCATTCGTAAGGACAGGCCTTGGCGATGTCAAAACTGTCCCATTTATAAGAAGTGTAGCCTTGGCTCTCGTGATTTTCTACCAGATCGGCAAACGAGCCGGTAATGCGGTGATAGGTGGACTGTCGCAAGATGAGCGGAGGAGCGGCTGTTCTAATGATAAAACGCGCCGCACGGACCACGTCCGGTTCGGCCTCCGCTTCCTCATCTACGATGAGCAAGGCGCCGCGCACCTTGCGGCCAAGATGTAGCCCGCGAATCGATTTGGGAGACGCCGTCCGCGCCACGATCCGATTCTTACGCGCGCTTACGAGATAGGTGCTGGTAAGCTTCTCGATGGTTACGAACGCCTCCGCCTCAGGACGCTCGAGCCAATCGGTGATGTAGGAATAAAGGGTCAGGGCCTGGGTCTCGGAACCTGCAACGATTCCTACGTCGAAGTTTTTGAACAGGAAAAGCGCGGTGGCCAGCACGGCAGCGCCATAGGTTTTGCCTCCGCCGCGCGGAGCGAGCGCCACGGCCTTCTGGATGCGGAGGCTGTAGAGATCGTCGAACAGCCGCGCCGCTTCGGGAAAGAAGACGGCTCCCCGCTCGGTAAAAAATCGCTTGGGATCGCCCCGGTATTCGGCAATCGGGGCATGGCGTTTTTTGAGGATGGCCGCAACGTCAATCAGGACGGCGGTTTCAAGCTCGCGGGTAGGAAGCGATTTAATGTTTTGCTCCGCCACGGTTTCCGATCTCCTTCTGCAGCGCGGCGAGGACTTTTTCAATCTCGTTATCGCTCAATGGCCGCCCGAGAACTTTTTGCTCGAAGATATTGATCAAAGGCTGCAGCACGCCCTTCAGGATTTTGGCGATGTCCGGTCCCTGAGCGCCTTCGGCAAAGAGTTTGTGGCGGAAGGCCTCGAGCTGAATCAACGCATATACGGCCTGGCTCGGCGGGATTCGCACGCCCTCGTCTACCTGCTCCATGTATTGCCGGAAGGTAGTATCGGCGATAGTCCCCAGCCGCTCAAGGATTCCCTGCTTTTCTTCAACAAGTTCGCTGCGCCGTTGTTCGGCAAGCTGGGTCTTGAGTAACTCATCCTGTGCAGTCCAGTTGTCGGTTTTCCGCCACGTGTGCAAGACGCGCAAAGAAGGCCCGGGGCGCTTTAGATGCTTGCGGCAGTATAGATCGAGCTCATGAACAATATCTGCATACGAAGGTCTTTTAACGTGTAACTCGTAGGCCAGGTTGCGGATCTCAACCGGGAACTTCTCTGTTTTGCCCATCTTGCTTCCTCCGTTTCAGGCGTTTACGCACTAGCTTGTTCAGGTCGGCGAGCGCAAGCTCTCGATACAGGGAATACAGTTCCGCTTCCCTTTCGGCGAGCCTTGCGGCTCGATCAGTTAGATCCTTTTCTCTCAGCCGTCGTTCTATTTGCCATGCGCGCCACAAGACGACTACGGCGACGATAAGCAGGGCAAGAGGCAGCCCGAAGTTTCGGGCAAGCTCAAGAAGATCCATCGCGTCATTTCTGGGCGAAGAACTTGAGGATGTCGGCGATGTTGTCTCCGAGCTCGGCTTTCTTCGAGAGCGAGTATTTCAAGACCGCATCGTAGAACTTGCGATCGTCGGACTGAGAAGACGAGAGGTCCGTCAACGCCGTGTTCAGATTCTTTGTCGCCGAATCGAGCGCCGCGCGCACGTCGCCGTTGATGGCTTTGCGCTCGCAGCGCTTCTTTGCCAGATCGATTGCCTCAAGGGCCCTGGCGATCTGTTCGACAGAAGGCATTTATCCTCCGTAGTTGAGAAGTTTAAGCTTCGCCCAACTCTTCGGGCCGCAGATTCCGTCCACGGCCAGGCCTTCGGAGCGTTGGAACTCCAGGAACGAGTGCTGGGTGCTGTGCATCCAATCGCCATCTACCTTTCCCGGACTGCAACCCGCACCGGCGAGAAGCCTCTGAAGTCTACGCACCGGGCCGTAACCGGTGAGGTCCCGAATCCCCATGCGGAGGGTGAGATCGAATTGAAGCGGCCCTGTTTGATGGCGATAGTCGGCGTGGAATTTGCAGTAGTCCGCGAGGCCCCAGAGCGTGAGAACTACGTGCTTGCCTTTGGGATGCACGTTCAACCACTCCAGGACCTTCTGCCAGGCGGGACCTCCGTATCCACCGCGTGGCCCTATACAGCCAGCTGACCACTTGCCGATGCTTTTACCTTTGCCCATCGCGTGAAACCATTGCCCGATAGCCTGAGTGAAAACCGGCTCGGCAAGCCCCTGCCGTGCGTCCTTATCTGGATCACGCCAGAACCGGGTCACGTTGTTGATACCGCGCAGCACTAGGCGATTGTCTTTTTGCCTGCGGTAAGGCTCCATCTGGTGTTGGCCCCAGCACAGGTGGGCGGCGCCTTCGGGATGCGGGTGGCCCACGGCATAATACTTGCCCGGGTCCACCGTGCCCTGGGCGGCATATATTTCTCCTTTGTAGGATTTAGGATTGCGCCGGGCAATAACTATGGTGTCGTTATACTCGTCCAGTCGGTTTAAATTCCGGGTGATGCGCGAGGCATCAGGACCTTCCTTATCCAGCGTGCCTGCAGGAAAGCATACGATATTGATAGAGCCAAACCCCTCAAGCCATTGCCCGCCCAGCGCTAATTTGATAAAGTTCTTCAAGTAATGAAAGTCAAGATTCTCCGAGCGCATCAAAACCTCCAGATCGCCTCGACGTCAAGTGCGACGCCGTGCAGAGTGATGCGGGGCCCCACGTTCACAGGTCCCCAGCCCGCATAGGCCTTCACGTATGGATCGAGGAACGGCATCAAGGAATCGCCCCAGACCTTGAAGCTTGCACCAGCCGAGAGGCTTCCCGAAAACTTGGTCCAGAACGGACGCCGACTCTTTACGAAGAACCCGTCGCCGGTCGTGTGAATCGAGAAATCGTTGCTAACTCGGTAGACGTAGTCCTTGACGATCGCGTTCTCTAACCCGGAATCAACGGGGGTAAGCGTTACGAAACGCAGCCTGGTGCCGCGCTTGAATAAGAAGGTAATGCTCTCAGGCCAGCGCCCCCAGACGGCCTCTACGTTTACGGTGTCGGGCGAGACCCGCACCGTCTCAGGCTTTGCTTCCTTCCAGACGATCTTCTCTTGCCAGCACAGGACGGTGTCGCGGAGAAGCTCTTCTATCCGGATGGTGTCGGTAACGTAAACGGTTTCCTTCTCCGGCTCGGAACGCCCGCACCCATCCTGGAACAGCCATACCGCGAGAAGCGTCAGAACTACGGTTACGAGCGCCGTCCAAAAGATAACCCGAAAAGTTCTATGCTTCATCATTAAAAGAATAGTGGGTTCCATGTCGTTGTCGAGACCGATATGACGCGGGCCTGCGCCGGGGCTATTTTTCTACCGTTGTCAAACATTACGAGACAAGAGGTGAATCCCGGGGCGATATTGCCCAAGCCCCGACGCGCTTGGCCCATCGAGCCAAGGGGCCTAAGCCCCTTGTCGTGTCTAAAGTATCCCATAAGCCGCGGCCCTTTCCAAATACTGCGGCGGTAGGCCCTGGGCCGGGTGGTGCTCGAAGCCTTTGTCAGGATGTCTATCCGGCATCGCCGGGCTTGCGACCAGGCCGTATTCCTGCGCCACGTAAGGAGTAATCGGGAGCACGATGCACCTGCAGTTGTAGCCGTTCGGCGGATACCACTCGCTCCAAACGGGAGCGTCTATCGGAGCCTTGACCCCGTGCATGGCGCGGTGATCCGGTCGGGTTCTCTCGTCGAGCACCGCGTGATATTCAAGCAGTTCTACCAGATCCGCGTTGCGCTGCGTCTGCTCCCAGCGGCCGAGGTTATAAGCCGAGGCCACGTTCGTCCGGTAAACGGTTCTCAGATATCGAGGATCCAACCGCCCGACACCACGCCGGATAAGAAGCGCGTCAATTCCGGCCTGCCACTCGGCAAAGGTGCCGCCCTTGGCTATGTGCGCGGCAAGGTCTTGCTTGATATATTCAATCAGGTCTGCGGATGAGACCTTGGCTATAGTAAACGCCTGCGCGCGGTAGCGCTCTTCGAGCACTTTTATTTCCGCTTCCGTCAACGGCACCTTACGCTGTAAGGCGCGCACCGCCTCCTCGTTCAGAAGCGGCTCATCGAACCGGGCTACGTAGCCGCGAGTCAATTCCGCAAACTTCGACTTCTCGCGCAGCAACTTAGCTGCCTGCTCTACGCCCATGAGATTGGCGAAGAACTGGCCGCGCCCCAGGTGCGGCGCCACCTCGTCCCAGACGTCGCCCGCGAACCGCCAGTCAAGGTCTACAAGTTGGCGCTCGGATTCAAGATCCCCGATGCGATTGCCGAGTGGTTCTACAATACGCTTGCGGAACGCGGCGTAGAATCTGGCTGCCTCGCCTTGCGCCCTGGCAGGATCGGTAAGCCCTACCGCGCGCTCGAGCTGAAAGGTCTCCTCCTCGGCAAGGCGGTCGCGCTGGAGAAAATCAGGGGAATCCGTGTGCTCCTCGCCTAACAGGTTTTCTGCGAAGTAGACTATGCTGTGCTCCCCGGTCCGCACCAGGCGGTAAGGTTTACCGCTCCTTACGATGCGTCCGGGGGCTTGGGAAAAGGGGAGTGTTCCTCGAACGGTATGCCGCCGCCCCCTTGTGCCTGTAGGATTTCTTCGTCTTCTTCGGGTTCCGGGATCCCGAACGCCTCGTGGATAAATCGCTCCCCGATCCGGGTTCCTATTTCGACGAGCGTTTTCAAGGTCGCGGCGAACTCCGGAGTGCCGCGCACGAGCTTATAATCAATTCTGAATGAAGGCGCCAAGACGTCCTGGCCGTAGTTGAAGTCGGTAAGCCAGCGGAGAAGCGTAGAGCCGATAGTGGTTTGCAGAAGCAGGGCGTCGGAGGCAATGAGCTCCTGTCGGACCTCCTGGTGGGTGCGCGCGGCGGAGTAGGAACCGACCTTGCCAACTTCCTGCGTCAACGTGCCGCCCAGCACGCACTTGGAGATCTCCGCGTTGCAGAAGTCTAAAAGCTCGCGGAAGAAGTTGCCCTTTTCACCTACCTCGACCTTGGCAAGCGTGGTTTCTATCTCGGTGTCCGAAGGTACGGCGGCGACCGAGTCCTGCTGCAGGTTTACGAGCGCCTTGATCAGGGCGGAGATGTCTTCATCGGTAAAATGCGCAGGGTACTTGCCGATTATCGTAGGCACGCCGAACTTCTCGGCAATTATCATCCAGAATCCGTGCGCGTGTTTCTTGAAGTACCAGGGCCAATAGAGAGAGAAAAGAAGCGGACTTGCAAAGGGCGCGTCGTCCTGTGGGTCGTGGCGGTGGCAGATGAACTTGCGATCGGGCAAGCCTTGCGGCTGGCCGGTATCCGGATTCAAAAGCTGCAGCGTGTTTTGAGACCCTAACGTGAATCTGTCCGCTCGCCGGGTCCGCAGCGCCTCGACCCCTATCCTGTCCGCCTCGATGCGCCACATGATTTCGATTACGCTGTGCCCGTACGGGGTAGCCTTGAGAAGATGGGCGAGCGCGTGCTCGAAGTTAGGGACCGAGGCCAGGATCGATTTGATGCGTTCTGCGACCTCTTGACCTTTTGTCGAATCCTCCCCGGCCACTATCTCCCAATTCCGCCCGGCGACCCCGGCGCGGCGCGACCGGAACACGCTCTGGATGTGCGGGTCGCGCATCATCTCCTCGGCTATGTCCCAGAAGTTCTTGCCCGCATGCCGTTCGAAGAACTCAGGGGTTGCCACCGGCATGTTCTGCAGCGTCGCGCTGAAGAACCCCCAAAAACCCTTGGCGACTTCTATCTTTTTCGGTGCGGAAACTTCGCCTACCTGCGGCGTTGGTTTAACCTTTTTGTCTTCAGTCATCTGACCTCCTTAACGAATTCAAAAACTGCCTGTGGCCGGATGCGCCAGCCGGTGCGTAATTTCTTTGCAAAGGGCGGCCTGCACCTGCGCTGGACCCACCGGGGAGAGACTTGCAGCTTTTCGGCAACTTGTTTCACCGATAGGGTTTCAAGGATAAATCGCTGTACGGCTTTCTTTTTTTCGATCAGAGCCGCTACGTCCGAACGCCTGATGCGTGTTAGCTTACCTGCCTTGGAGTAGGGTAATCGCCCTTCGAGGATGTATTTGCGAACGGTGCTGGGCGCGGTCTTGAATCCGGCCTGGGTAAGCATGGCCGCGGCTTGCGAGACGGAACAGAAGGGAACGAAAAACGGGACAAAGTGACCCATCATAAAGCATCCTTCAATTTGCTTTGCCTGCGATACTCTTGCCGCCGCAGCCAGTTGATTGCCTTGCGTCGGGATAAGCGCTCGTACGTAATCCACCCCTTGCGAAGTCCTATCCAGATGATGCCAGCGATAGCGAGCGGGGCCGCGAAGAGGAAGACGAGGAACGCAACGTCCCATATCGTAATCATGGCTTCTTCTCCTCCGCCGGATCCTTACATCCTGCGCGCCTCGCCGCCTCCTCTAAGCTGGGAATCTTTTCGGCAACTTCACCCAGCCGGCGCGGTCCATGAAAGGTGCGGGGCTTAGCTCGTTGGAACGCCAATTCCGCAGCCGCACGCTCCTCGGCCACCCTCGTTTGCATACGGCGCATCCTGAAGATGTAGCGGTTAAAGGACTTGGCTAATACCCAGAAGTCCCAGCCCTGTCCGTTATAATAAGCGAAATCCTTTTTGTCGTCGGTATAAATCATGGCACGCAGGGTCTGCTTGGCAAACTCCAGAACACGCTCAGGGGAATTCCCTTGGACTTGAGGTGCAATAGCGGCTGCCTGAAGTATCTTCTGGGCGGCGCGGCTATAACTTCCCCATTCCGATTGACTCCACGCTTTTGCAGGATCGATATGGAAGCGCTCCGTCATCAAATCCCGATAAGCCCCGATCAGCGTTTGTATGCGGGAGTCCGGCTCTTTCTTCTCGGTAGCCTCGAGGCCGATGAGTTCTACCGTGCTTTTGCAAAGCCGCAGGTGGCCGGTTTTTGTCTCTTCGATCCAGCCGCCTCGGATAAGCTCGTCAACCGGCGCGAACTTTCCTACCTGCCGCTTACCGCACCGGGCCAGAACCGCAAGCAGAGCCAGCTTGCCTTCGTTCGGAAACGACTCGCCCGGCGGGTATTCAAAGGTAAGTACCCGCTTAAGGTTCTCGCGTGAGATCCTAATCGGTTTCATCACCGCCTTCAATCGGTTCGCTCGTGTCCGGGGCAAGGGGCTGCGGCAGTCTTTGAAGCTCCTTGACGGCCTGTCCTTGTATGGCCATCGCGTCGATCAGCACCGCATAGTTTTTGAGGTGAAGGATCTCGGTCTCGAGGTCGGCGGCCTTTGCCTTGAGCACACTGGTCTCGGCGTAGAGGTTCGCAGTTTTTGAAAACGCCAGGCCGTATCCGGCGATGAACGCGCCTGCCCCGACGGCAAAGACCAGGGCAATTACCGCAGCGATCCACGACACCTTAACCCAGATCGGCGAGCCTGCCTTGATAGTGATCCCGGACGCCGTATCGGTCTTGACTCTAGGCAAGTTCATTTCTTCAACTCCTTTAGTGCTTCCTTTACCGTCCGCTGCCAGCATGTCCATATCACAAAACCGCCGACGAGGAACCCGACCAGAAAACTTAACAAGACGAGAAAGAGCTTGTCTATCATGGCTCAAACTCTCCTCGTGCTAATGCGCCTGCGGCCTTGTCCCGCTCAACCGGCTCGACGTAAGGCAGGCCCAGGGCTTTGAGGATTTCCTCTTCGGTCCGGGAGGCGATGCACTTGCCGTCTTTGATAAGTCCGATCTGCGGGTTCAGGTGCATACCCAGCCCCTGCGCGCGTTTGCATAGCTCGATGTTGAACTCTTTGGGCCCGGTCTTGATCAGCATCAGCATTCCCCAGGTCTCCTCGGTAGCACAGTAAAGGTCTCCCTGAATGCCTCTCACCTCGGCCGTGATTATCGCCGGGCCTTTCCTGATAATGCGTCCGCCCATATCGTTAATCAATCGCGGGATGTCGAACCAGTGACTGAGTCCGGGCGTAGGCCGCGGGTTGCCTTTTGCGTCTTGGATCCATTCGCCCTGTGGAATCAGCACCAGATCTATGTCGTGCACCCAGAGTCGCCTGCGGCGGATCGAACCGGCTACCTCAATCCGTTCGGCAACTACCTCTAAGGCTTGCCTGATCTTCTCGGCCGCCACCTGAGCCTCGCCAAGCTGGTGCTCTTTTTGTTTTGCCCCGGCGTCGTTCATGCCGCCGCCTCTGGTGTGCGTTGCGTTTTTCCTCGTAGCGCCTCGATAGGAGAGGGCTGCAGGAATGCGTCCTGGCAGCCGACGTGATTGAAGCCGTGCTTATGTTCTTTTGCCGCAAAGCATTTAACGCATTCCTCGAAGCTAACCGATTCTTTACGGTATTCGCAGAACGCCTTGCGTGGGAACTCTATCCCATCGCCAGGTGCGCGTCCCAGTTCGGGCAGCCGCTTCTGGAACATTCCCATCAGGAGATGCTTCTCGCATAAGGCTCTGCTCATGCGTATGACTTTGATGCGTGTCGTAAAGAAGGCGGTTTTGACCGTAAAATGTGGTGGGGCTACGGGGTTATCGCAGCCCGGATACTCGCATTTGATTTGACTCATCTTCTTGCTCCATGTTCATGGCGGACTGGCCAGGGCTGATTGCCGAGCCAATCGAGATACCGGCCTTTGCCCTGCAGTTCCTCGTCCGACCATTCGTTCATGCTTATTACTCCCGTGCGCGCCTTGAACTCCTCGCGCGGGATTCCTAACTCTTTTAACTGAGCGTGAATCCAACGCAAAATCCTGGTGCGTAGGGAATAGCGTTTATTCATGCGTTCGCAGGAACCTTTGATTTAGCACGGGGCGGGATAGACCGCCGTCCCGTAACACCCGGACCACCCGTAACACCCGTAACACCCGCACCAGCCGTGATCGGTTTGCCGAGGTGGTGAAACTCTTCGGCAAGGTCGAGCGCGACCGCGTTGATGTAGCCGGGGAATCGGGAAAGACCGTTGTCAACGAGGTAGGCATTCTGGAGTGCCTGCGTAAGACGGGTAAGGAAACCTGGATGGAACTGGAGCCCGTCGCGTGCGCCCTGGAAGGCGACGTAGTCCGAGACTTCGTCCACGCCAAGACCGGCCAGCTTGAAGCTTACCCTGCGCGCCATGTTCGGGGCTTGGCTTTCCGCAACGATATCTTCCGGCTTGAAGCGCGCGATCTTATCCTTGAGGTTCGCCACCAGCACTACGCCCGGGCCGTAAGCCCGGCCTTTGGTCCGCACCGAAGCCATCACCCTCAGCATTTCCCAGATGCAGTTAGGGAGAGAGAGCGCGTTATCTACGCAGACGAGCACCGACTTTCCTTGCGTATAGAACTCCGCGAGCTTGTATTGCAGCTGCTTATTGCGCCCCTGGTGGACGTTGCCTTTCGCGTCTTTCCAGTCAGACCAGCGCCATGCAGGCCGTTCACCCAGCTCCATCAGAACTTCGTGCCACAGCATCGTTTGGGACATCCGCGCATAGGGAGAAATGTCGGCAAGGATAACGTCCGGATCGGTGCGTGCGTATTGTTTGAGCACCTCGAGCGCGATGGTTGCACCGACTCCGTGCTCGGCGTCGAGCACCAGAAGTCCGTGATGCCGCGCCGCGCGCAGGCCCCTGGTAATTACGGACTTGATTTCCTTCGAGACGAAAAAGCTCCCGTCCTCTATTGATTCGATCGGGCTAAACGCTTTTAACTCTTCTTGCATTCTGACTCTCCTTTCAGTCCGCCGTGCCGCCGGGTGTAGAAGCCACCAGTGACATTTGGTTTAAGTTTGCTTCGACGCTCCACGGCGGCAGGCGGAACATGATTATTGGTTCTTTCGACTTAGCGTGCGTGCGGCTTTCCAAAGCCCGGCCGCGACGCCGCCTGAGAAGACGCCCTGGATTACGTAGATCCACCAGGGGAACGCGGTGGTTGCCATGGCGGTGAGTATTCCGAAGAGCGCGCCGCCCAGGGCCGCGCCGACCAGCAAGGCCAAGGCGGTATTTATCCACCCTTCAGTCTTAAGCCAGACCTTGAGCTTTTCTACGATTGCGGCGACTATCACGCTTCCTAAAAGCGTGATGCCGAATAGATTGACTGTGAGTTCTTGTCCCCACATAGTTTAGCCTCCTTTCTGTAGTTTGACCTCAAATACTTGAGGCTCTTCGTTTGCTGCTTCCAGATCCTCTGTCGTCAGGCCCAGCGCTATGGCACTGCGTACGAACAGCTCGACTCCTACGCCGTGTCCGATAAAGTCTACCATAACGGTAGGCTCTTTTGATCCGGACTGGCCTGCCGGTTCCAATATCGCCAGCTGCTCGGCAAGGAACGCCCCTCGCGGATAGACTCTGACGCGTGCCTTCATGCTACGTCTCCCTCAATTTAAAATTTAAAATTTGCACTGTTCTACACCTCGTCCACCGCCGGCCCGTCACCGGATCGCAGCGATTTCATTAGTTCGCGAAACGTCTTTGCCTCAGCCTCAGTCAGTTCCGGTTCCCCTTCCCTGAGCCTGTCCAGATGCTCGGCTGGCGCGGTATCCTTTACGTCAAGCCGGAGCTTGGGTTGCTGCATCACTTTACTCTTGGCAAACCAATCGATTATCCGTTTTGCACAGTCCTCGCAGAGCCAGGCGTCGTCAGTGAGCTTGCGGAGCTGGTGCAGTTTGTAATAAACTGTCTGCGGGATCTCGCCCTTATGCTCTTCCATGATTAGGGATATACCTTGCTTAATAAAACTGGACGCGTAGAGGAGCGTTGCCCCGCGGATCCCCGCTTCCTGTAAATTCTTTATCGGAATCTGGCAGACTATACAGCGCTTCACCGGCTGTTTCTTCTTACTCATTACCGCTCCTTAATTTTTCTTCGATCTCCGAAGGGGCAGGCCTGGCAAGGGTCTTGCCGATGCGTTCGGCCTGGCGTTTCACCTCGGCTTTCGAGTGCGGACTTGCAACGAACGGATCTATCATTTCCTCGCGCAGTTCGGCTGGTAGGTTGCCGAGCGCCGTGTTCAGGAGCTCGGCCAGAAGCGCTCGCTGCGCGTCATCACGTAATAGCTCTATGCCCGGCCCTTCAACTTTCGTGTGCCGCGTAGGCGGCGGCGGGGTAAGCGATACGCCTTCGATGCGTGAATCGAGCACCGCTTCCACCTGTGCCACGCTTGCAGGCGGAACGTGTATCTGCCCGATTTGTTCCCTGATCCGGGCGGCCTTCTCGTCTACCGGCGGCGCTACGTTGAGCTCAGCCTCTTCGAGCGGCAGCCTGCGCGATAGGGCAAATGCGGTCCTGGGTAAATAGATATAGAGTTGCTCATCGATCTCGATAATCTCGATTCGTTCACCGTCCGGGATCTCAGGTGGTGCGTAGTAGAGCTTGCGTTCGTATTGGATCAGCCCGCGCCGCACCGTTGCTACGTGCTGTTTATAGGCAAGCTCGCGGAAGTTATCAGGGAACCACAAATCGCCTACGTGGTTGAGCCAGTAGTCGAGCCGCGTTCCTTTCGTCCCCGCATGCTGACGCAGGTTGAGTTTCATGCAGAACTTTTCAAGCATATCGTTCGCCTGCACCAATGAGAGCACCGTTCCGTATGCTATTCGGCCTATATCGAACCGTTCGAACTCCTCCTTGATGGGCCGGAACGAACGCTCGACTTTGCCCTTTTTCCAGGGTTGCCTCGGCGGCGTAAGGATTGGCTTGACGTCAAGCTTTTCAAGAAGATGCTGGACCGCTTCGGTTTTAGCCCAGCCTACCTGATCGGCGTACGTGCCGCGCGGCACGCCCCAGAACGGATAGCGAGGTTTGCGTCGCCAGGCGCTTTCAAGAAACTTGATTGCCAGCTCAGTATCCTCGCCCTTGGAAAGGAAATATCTGGCGAACATGACACCCGATGCATCGTCTACTATCGAGCCGATCCATACCTTCTTCTTTCCGCCATCGAGCCTGTTCTCGTAAGGAATTTTATGATGGCTCCGCACCTGGACTCTGCCTTCACCGGCATAGGCAAGTGTGCGCGAGCAGGAGAAATCTATCTGATGCAGTGCGCCCGCTTCGTTTCTCTTGAACCTGCCCGTCGTCCGGTGCTGAGCGCCAAGCCGGAACCGGCGCATGAACTTTGATAACTCGCGCGGCTTGACCGCGCCGCGTGGGATGAACCCGAAATCTTCAGCCGACCCGATAGCCGCAGAGAGCGGCAGGCTCCGGGTCTTATTCGATACGATGCAGGTCTCCAGATACCTGCTTGCTCTCTTCAACTGTGCAGCCTGGGCCTCGGTGAACTCGTACCGCCCCGGCTTGACGATGTACCCGCGCCGGATCGCGTTGCGCAGCGCTCCGGGATGGCAGCCTGCACGTTCAGCCCATTTCACGAGCACTTCCTGCTTGCGGCCCCGGGCGGCGGAAAGATATTCTTCGCGCGCCCTGGCAAATGCCTGCGGCTTGAGCGAGATCGGCCTCATAGTTTAGGGTCGGGTTCCTGGCCATCTTCTTTTTTCCCGTCTTCCATCCCGGTGATGCCCATCAAGTCAGTCATGCGCCCGCGCTCATCATAGGCGGCTTGTTGCGCGAGATCAGGATCGTGAGCGGAAAGCATCAAGGCGGAGGACAAGGCGCAAAGTATCCCTTCGATCTTGCGGTATTCCTCCTGAATTTCGGGCGCCACCCCAAAGATTTCTGTCGAATCTTTTGGCCAACCCTTGAGGCGCTGGATGAACTCGTCGCGCACCTCGATGAGCTTGAGACGAATCGAGAAGTAGTCCGTAGCGATCAACTGAGCCTTCTTGCCGAGCGGCACGTTCTTGAACGGATCGTTCTTTTTCCATTCCTCCAGCGACTCCCGGGACGTCTTTTTCTCAAGCGCATGGTGCGTCTTGGGTCCGGCAAACTGGTTAATCAGGTTCGGGAACTCGGCGATGCCGTGCTGCAAAACCCAGCCGGTTGTTACTTCATCGCCTGACGCCAACCGGGCGCAGCCTTGCGTGCACAACGCCTCAAAGAATCGGGGAGCCTTCAAAAGTTCGCGAAGCTTGTAGTAAGGGATTTGAGCTATGCCCATCTCCTCAGCCTTTGCTATCACGTTCTCCTTGCCGTAATGCTTGATAAGGGCTCTGCCTATGGCGGCGCGGTAAAAAGCAGGTCGCCGAACAAGGCCAAAGGTATCCTTCATGGCTTCCTCGAAAGTGGCGTACCCGTCTATGGCCCAGGGGTATTTTCCGTTAATCTGGCGCTCTAAGTTACGCAAATGCGATGAGGGGAGTGCCCCATCGGGCACTCTCTCCTCTTTTAGCCCGTCGGGCAATGCCCCGAGGTTTTCGTAATCACCCAGTTCCTCGGTGGAGAAACTTGAGTCCCCGGCATACAGCGCTATTGCCACGCTCAAAAGTATCTCGCCGCGCATCTTGTCGTGTGCGGCCTGAGCCGCGTATTTGAACGCCGTCTCGTGGTCGTCCATCAGCTCCTGCGTTATCTGAACACGAATGGGGTATTGGCCTTTGCCTTTAACCTCAACTTCAGTGCCGATGGCCAAGGGGTTTAAGCCCCTTGTCTGGTCGGACTTATCTGGGACAGGGGACTCGCTTGAAGCAAGGGGCTTAATCTCTTTGTCTGGAGGTAAGGGGTTCTCTTTCACTATCTTTCCTTTCGCGGCCTTCGGCTTGAGTTTGTTTTCTTCGATGCAGTTCTGCCGGTTTTCGTGGTATTTGAATCGCTCGGTATAGCTCTTCGCTTCAAAGCAATCCGAGCATTGCGCCGGGCTGACCTCACGGCCCCGGCGTTTACAGACAAAGCTCTGGCGTTTGATAGCCGCGGCTCCGTCCGGGTTGTCCTGCGCGCGGGCCTTATCCATTGCCGCCTCGCAGGCCTCGGTAGTTATTGCAGTCATGTGACTCTCCTGTGTTGACATGGCTGCCTCCCTTGATAGAATCTGGATCTTCGTTTGAGTGCGGTTGAAGCAAAGCTTGCACCAGATCCTTCACGTCCTGAACGGTAAAGTGGCTTTGTCCCATATCGCTCCTTTCGTTGTGAGTAATTAAACCCCCGCCCCCGGACACGGAGAGTCAGTCTGATGACTGCCGCGCCGGGGACGGGTTGCGAGGTGATTACGCTAGTATCCTTTTTCATTCCTGCGCCCTCGCTGTTTTTATTCCTAAATGACCAAGCTGTTTGCCTGGCGGGTGGATGAATTCCATGCACACCTCTTGCCGCGCATCGAGCGCGTGTTTACGTGCCGCAAGGTTGCCCATGTAAGCAATCACCTCCTGCTCGTCTTTTGGGATAAAGAACCCGAACGGCTTGTGCACGGTGCTTACGATGAGGTGTCCCTTTGCCGCCATCCGCAGAATACTGTCGCGCAACGATCTATCGTTGAGAGGAAACGCGCCGCGCTCCGGGGCCTTTAGCTTGCCGATAATCTTATCGGCAACGATCGCCTCCTCTTCGCCGACCGCCTTCAGCTCATCGTAAAGCAGCGTCCAGATTGCCTCTTCCACCGGATCGAGCGTGCCTCTATTAAATGCTCGTATGGCGATTACGCGAAAGGATTCGATACATTCAGCATGAGTCCGGATGAACCCCGGCGCCTTCCCCGTGAGCCAACAGCGCTGGCAGGCGTCGGGACTAACTCCCTCGCAGCGGTGCCTGCAATAGAACGCCCGCTTAACGTGAGCCAGCGCTTGTTTGCGGGTGTCGAACGTCAAAGGCGCCTGAGGCATGGCTACCGGAGCGGATTTGGTTTGACGATGACTTCGGTATGCGTCTTGCGCTGCATGCCGTAGCTCGCGAGTTCTGAGTCCGTAAGATTCGCCAGGGCAGACTTGAGCACACTCTCCGTAACCTTGACCGCGTCTATCTTCCCGGCGTCCTTGAGCGCCTCGATAGTCCGGGCGGCATTCGGGATCTCGATCTGGGTAACGTAGCGCAGCTTGATGATGCCGGCGCTGAGTTCACGAGACCGTTTCTTTTCGAACTCGGCTTCTCTCGATAGCGCAAACGCCTTCACAGCCTTGTCGAGATCGAACAGCTCTTCCTTTGCGAACCGGGTCTTTTCTTGAAACTTCTTGTTGAGCTCCGCGGTCTTGGCGTTGCTCTCGTCCGCGGCTTTGCGGATCTCGCGCTGTAACGCCCCTATCCGGGCCAGCGCCCGATCTGCGTCTTCCCACGATTTAATCTCTGTCATGGTTTTCCTTTCTCCCTCACCTCAACCCTCTCCCATTGGGAGAGGGAATAAGGGTGAGGGAATAAACTCAGGCCGCTCCTGGCGATGACTGAATTGGGCGATTCTGCCAGCCGAACCAAGGAGCGGCCTGCCCCAAAACTAAAGGAGGTGTTGGGTTTCACTTTTCTTTTCCTTTGGGGTCCCCGCGAAGATGCGTAGCAGGTTCGTGGGGTAATCTAGGGAACGCCGCGTCCAGCTTCAGCCCCAGCACACGGGCAATAGCACGCTGTAGGCTAATGGTCCGCCACTTTCCGCTGACGATCCTGGATAACGTGGAATCTTGTATCGGTCTCCCGATGAGTTCCCCAACCCTGTCGCCAAGCTCCGGAATCGTCCTGATCCCGCGCTCCGCCATCCTCTGCCTGATCAGTTCAGGGTTCGCAGTCCTGTCCGCACGCGGCCTGCCGCGCCCGCGCTTCGGGATCGCTACCGTCACCCTTGCTCCTTTTTTGTAAACTTGACAGCCGAACCTTTACGGATAATATCACGGAGCGCCCCCTCAAGGGCGCAACGAGAGGAGTCAGTTTGATGCAAGTTTTGGTTCCCCATGATAAAGGCCGGTGTGTTGCGTGCGTTCATTCTATCTTTTGTTGAGGCGGTGGAGGATCTTGAGCAGCAGCAGCGGCTTTAGCGCGACGCTTTTCGTAGTTGTTCAGGGACTGAATCATGATGCCGCGGGCAGACACAGCGAAAACGTTTGCGATCTCTTCGATGTCCTTGTCGAAGAGGATAGTCCCGGATTTAAGGATTAAAGCCATGGCATCCTCCTTTTTTTGGCTTGTTACTCGCATGAGTAGAATTGTAACCAATTTGGTTCACTTGTCAAGTCTTTTGACACCTACCTTCGGCCACCCCCCTTATCGAAGGGGGGCACCCCGAACAAGCCCCCCTTATTAAGGGGGGACTAAGGGGGGATCAAACAAGGGACTTAAGCCCCTTGCCCCAGGCGCTGCCCGTACGCTGGATCCCGATCCTCGGCGTGGTCCCCGGTGGGCCACCGTTCGAACCTTCGGTCGTGCCCATGGGCACGCTGCCGGTTTCTCCCGCGCTCGTTCGTCATATCCGCGCCTTTGCCCTGCGCGTCATGGGCTACTCGATGATCCCGGTCATCGAAGACGGTGACTTGATCGCGTGCGAGCCTTACGAAAGCGAACACCTTGCTCCGGGCACTATCGTTATCGCGCTGGTCGAGGGCGAGACGACCGTCAAAAGCTATGTGCATCGAGGCACCGAGCACCTGCTCGTTGCCATCTCCGGTTCCATCAAACCTATCCTGCTCCGCGAAGGCGATAGCATCCTTGCCCGCGTGGTGAGCGTGCACAAGCCCGCGTAATCCGCGCAAGCTGCGCCCTTACGGAACTTAACGACTTTCCACGATCGCTCAGAATGCCCCAAGACGCGTTCTAAAAGGCGGGGTAGGGCTATAGCACCTTGCTTTTGCTACAGAGCGTCTACAGCGATGGTTAAATCACGCATTTACTTGGGTTATAGGCTTTTGGGAATTTCCCGAAAACCGGCTCTATAAGTTACGCATCTGCGTGCCGTTTTACTTCGAGTTGGCCGAGCGGCTCTGATTATGGGATGATTGTGCTGTGGTTAAGGGGGGAAGGACCGAATAATGCGACTCCTGGCAAACCCGCACCAGCATTGCGTTTGTGCAAGTTCGAGGCCAAAAAATAAGTTACGCTTCTACGCGATTTAATTAGGGCAAAAGGACTTGACAAGTGCTCTGATTTAACTATAATTATAGTATGAAGAGGAAGACAACGAGCCGCAGAAAATTCTCAGAGCGCAAGGAGATCGCGGTGTATCTTGATGCCGTTGAGCTCAAAGCCCTCGACGAATTTATTAAGAACTACAATGCGCGTGCGTTAGTTCAAGCGTCACGGAACGACATGATTCGTCTAGCCGTGCGCAAGCTCGTTGTCACAAATCCAGCCGCGAGTGTGGCTGAAACCCCGGGGCAAGTGCCCCAGGAGGAAAGAAATGAAAGACCACAAAAACCAAACACGCCTTCAGGCGGCCCTTCAAGAATACCAGAATCGCCAAGCCCGGGCGAGTCATCCTGACGGAACGTTCGACAAAGCCCAGCGTTGGTATCCGAGCGAAGAGGAGCACCAGCCCTGCTGTGCTGTGATCCGCTCCCCGTCCCGCGCCTGGCCCTACACCCTGAACAAACACTGCCGTTCGATCGAGCACGTAGCTCACCTTTACAACGTTGATGCCCCCGCGCTTCGCAAGCTTGTCCGCGCGGAAAGAACTCAAACCCAGAGCCAGCCGACCCTAGCGACTGCCTGAAGGAGAAGAAAAAATGGCACGCAGCTTTGAAGTTATCGTTTACTCTAAAAAAGACGTTGAGGAAGCAGAAAAAGAGAATACACTCCCGCAGGCCCGCATTTTTCTTTCACTATACGACGATGCGTGGTGGGGGAATGAAGCAAACATCGCTGTTCAACTACTAAAAGAAGAAATAGAACGCGCACTCAAGGAAGTACGATGATTCACCCCCTGAGGAGCCGGTGTGATTCCGGCGAAACGGGAGCTTGCGCTCCCGTCGGGATTCACAAACCCAGATCGGGCGAGTGCCCGATCACAAACGCGGCAAGTGCCGCAAGGAGCTAAAGTGAAAATCGAATACAAGCTCAGCAAAGAGGCGCAGAAAAAGCGCTTCATCGAAACCGCCGATAAGAGCGAGAGGATCAAAGTCGAGTTCAATCCTGCCGATCTTACGAAAGGACAGCGCAAGATTCTGACAGAAGCTCACCTCCCTAACTGGAACGAACTCGGCATCTACTACGTAGATTACGAACATTATCGTGCCCCAAGCCTGGAGCACGTAGAAGCAGAATACGATCACGAACTCTCGATCGAGGACATCTTCAAAGAGATCACCAAGCAAACTCGTAGTTACGAGAAGAAAAATACCGAGTATCTGGAAGCCCGCAAGGCTTACGACGCGGAGTGTGAGAAGGAACGCAAAGCCGAGGAAAAACGCAAGGCTGAGAAAAAAGCTCAACGCAAGGCCGAGATCGAGAAGGAACTCAAGGAGTGTGAAACCTGGATCGCCGAGCACGGCTCGGATTACCTTAAGCGCGCCTGTGGCGCGGGCCACGATTGCACCCGAGGCTACCTTACCGAGCGTGCGGCAAAGGAGTATCCTGATGCGATTCTTGATTTCAACGATCACGCCGATTGGCGTACCCGTTCTTGCCCCTCGGTCAAGGCTCTCGACCTCCGCGATGAAATCCTCAAAGAACATTCAGACGCCGAGGTGGAGATCGTCTGGCTGACCGCAGAACCGCTTAACGAAACCGGCCTTTCCAAGGAAGACCTCTACGATCGCGATCAGGAATTCACCTCACACGAAGCAGTGAAGGTGCTCGATCCCAACTTCGGCGAGGATAATCTACTCTTCTACGGGATCGCGGATTAACGAAACGCCTAGACCTTTAGCCCGGCTCCGGCCGGGCTTTTTTTATACCACCCAAAACCCAGGGCAGGGCGCCGACGTAGAATATCGCCCTGAGGCGCGGCAGCGGGGTCGCGCTGCGCGGACTGCCTCGCAAACGGCCTAACACCCTTAACTACCAACGCGTTTCACTCAGGCAATTTGCACACTTACGACACTAGGGTCTCGACAACGACACGCTCAGGCGCATAATTTTAAGTATGTTTGAAAATCCTCAGGCTTTATATCCGGCGGCAGGGCACCTAAAGATAAATTCCTCGCTCATGGGTTTTTGTTTTGCCCTGCCGACCGCGCCTGGGGGTATTGCTAATTGGGCGGTGAGGCTTTGAAAAAGAAACTAGCGGTATTCCGCGCAGGGGCATATCCGCAAGGGGACTGGTCCGTCGAGCGAGTGGCAAAGGCCGTTGCCGCATACGATCCTAAGCTGCTCCGTGCCCCGCTTACCGACGACCACCGGCAGCAAGGACCGGCCTTTGGCTGGTTCGACGAGTTCTTCCTCGAAGGCGATCGACTCTTTACGAATCTGGACACTGCAAACGTTACCCCTGAAGGCTTTGCCGAGATCCAGTCCGGCAGGTGGGGGCCGCCTTCCATCGAAATCTACACCGAAGACCATCCCTCGAACCCTGTTCCCGGTACACCCTACTTCAAGGCCGTCACCATGCTGGGGGCCAAGCCGCCCCAGATCAAAGGGCTAGACCCGGTGCGCTTTTCCGAGGCCGAACTTCGAGCCGTTAAAAGCGAAGGCTCGCTGGCCGGGATCGTGATTTTCGAGGAGGAGCCGCCCGATCTGGATACCCTCAAGATCGCCGCGCCGCTGGGTGTATGGGACGAGGCTCGAGCTAAAGAGCGCGTTAAGGACAGATTCGGCTGGTGGGGACTTTCGAGATACAGCCTTTACCGTGATTACAAAAAGCATTGGGAATCGCTCGATGCTTACTTCGCCCTGATCGTTGACGTCGTGGCTAATGAGCCCCAGATAGTTCCGGCAGCCGTAGACGCGGCTATCGCGGTAATCCCTACGCTCCCTGCGGTAGATCAATTCGAAAAACAAGATCGGGACGCAGCGCTGGCTCATGCGCAGGAGATTAAGAAACGAATCGAGAAAGAACAAGTAACCGCGGGGTTCTCCGACCCCCGCACCAACCCAGGAGGCAAAGTGAACAAAGAGAAACTGCTCAAGTTCTTCACAGACCTGGCAAAGGGGAAGATCCCGGAGACCGAAGTCGCTTCGTTCGCGGAGCGGCTTACCGATCTGATCTTCGCCGACACCCCTGACTTTGCCAAGTTCAAGGAACAGGCCGCAACGACCTTTGCGGAGCAGCTTTTTGAAGCAAAGATCGAGGGCTACAAGGCGAAGGCGGAGGCCCAGGCGGCGAAGGCAAAGCTCGCAACCGAGTTCGCCGAGCGGCAAAAGGCTCAGTTCGCGGAGCGAGTCGCCAAGCTCGTCAGCGGCGGTAAGTTCCTGCCTGCGAACAAGGATCGTCTGGTAAACGCATTGACCGCCATCTCCGGTGAAAACGCGCCTACGGTGCAGTTCGCGGAGGCGGGCAAGCAAGAGACCCGGCCAGCAGCTGACGAGATCCTTGCGCTCTTCGAGGCCCTGCCCAGGTTCGTGCCTGAGGGAGAGATTGCCAAGCCCGACGACTCGGAGCACACAGAGTTCTCCGAGTACCGGGATGCCGGGAAACAGATCGCCGACGCGGTCAAGCCCGCGTAAGGAGTAGGCATGGCAGAAGATTACGGCAAAACCGAAACCCCGCTTACCGCGGATAACCTGCTTGCAGGCACGCATCCGCGGGTAGAGATTCCGGTAACCATCATCTCCGGTGCCGGTATCCTCAAGCGCGGCGCGCTTCTTGGCCGCAGGATTTCGGATCTCAAATACGCGCCTATCACGCCCGGGGTAACCTATGCCGATGAGGATCTCGGAGACGGCAACGCTTCTACCAAGACCTTCTCCGGCACCCTGGCCCAGCCCGGAGTCAAGCCCGGGTCATTGGTAATCGCGGCGGTAGTAGTCGGCGGAGCAACCGAGACGTTCATCGATAACGGCGACGGCACCCTGACCTCGGACGGCGCAACGCCTGGAACGGGCACTATCGTTTACGCGACCGGCGCTTACAGCGTTACCTTCTTCGTCGAGCCCGACACGGGCGAAGACATACTGGCGACCTACATCGGCGACCTGACCGCACATGCAGCCGAGGCCATCGGCACCGGTGACGGCTCGATAGTAGAGTGGGCCGGTTATCTCGCGCTTACCAAGGTAATCGAGCGCTCCCTCTACGTTTACACGAACGATAGCTCAGCCAAGGAGCTGCACGACGACGGCAATGGTAATCTGGTAGGCGACGACGGACATGGAACGATCAACTACGAGACCGGTGAGTACGAGATAGTGTTCGACACCGCACCTGCGAGTCCCAAAACAGTCAAGGCCGATTACTGCTCTACCGATGGCGTTGACGTTCCACGCGCGATTCTTGCTAAGGCCATAGACGCAACCAGCGCCGACGCCAAGGTACCGGCCTACGTGCACGGCGAGTTCAACTACGATTTCGCCGACCTGTGGCCAACCGGACTTTCAACCGCGCAGAAAGATGGAATCGCGCGCGCCTGTATGGAGCGCGCCATCTTCATCAAAAAGCGCATCGTTTAGGAGGATTAGATGGCAGTTGATTTACTTCACTGGCGGTCCATGACCGAGGCCATCAACCAGATCCCGGCCCCGCCTTCGTTTCTTTTGGACAAGGTATTCACCCAGCGCCGCCAGGCCCTGGCCGAGGATATTGACGTTGACATCGTGATCGGCGGCAAGAACCTTGCGCCGTTCGTTTCTCCTATAGAGGCGGGCGTAGTGGTTGACACGCTGGGCCGCAAAATGCAATCCATCAAGGCCCCGCGCATCAGGCTCAAGAAAGAACTCGGCGCGGCGGAGCTGATGTCCGTACGCGGCGTGGGCGCCGAGCTTTACGTAGCAGGCGGCGGAAACATCGATGCCTACAAGGCGCAGAAGATCGGCGTAGAGCTGCAGGATCTCCTCTCCCAGATTACTCGCACTAAGGAATGGATGGCCGCCCAGGCGCTGCAAGGCAAGCTCACCGTAGCTCAAGAAAACCTCGCGTTCGAGATAGACTACTTGCTCCCCCCCACACACAAGAAAGTCCTTACCTCGACCGACCTCTGGTCCGATACCACCAACTCCAACCCTATCGGAGACATCCGCACCTGGAAGAGCCTCATTGCTAACGCTACCGGCTTTACCGCCGACATCGCCATCTGCGGAAGTTCCGTAGCTCAGGCGCTCATCGATCACCCCAAAGTGCAGGCCGTAATCAAAACCTCGTCCGGTATTGCCGCAGGGGCCATGACCCTCGAACAGGGCGGAAACTTTATCGGCAGGTTGGCCGGTGTGAACATCTTCGAGTACAGTTCAGAATACACCGACGCCTCCGGCGTTGCTCAGAAGTTCATCCCTGACAACTCCTTCATCCTCGTAGCTTCCCAGGGCCCGTTCCGGCTCTACCATGTGCTTATCATGGATCTCGATACCGGCGCTTCCGTAGCCTCCCCGTTTTTCTCCAAGTCCTGGGTCGAAAAGGATCCCAGCGTCATGTGGATTCTTGCCGAGTCCCGCCCGCTTCCTGTCCCGCACTGGCCCGAATGCATCGTGTTCGCGACCGTGCTTTGAGGTGAGTGATGGCGGTAGAGAAAAAGACCTTTGCCGACTGGTGTAAACGGTTCGGTATCGAGGAAAGTAAGGCGGCCTCTATCGCGGAGGCCGCCGCGGTCGAGCTCACTGACGCACTGACCGAGGTTCAGTTCAGACAGGTCGCACCTCAGACCGTAGAGGACTTTCTCAAATACGCATCAGGCCTCAAGAAGGATGAGCGCATCCCCTTCTGCGAAAAGTCCGGATGGGATTTTGACGATTCCATTTCCGGCGAGGAATTCCAGGAGAAGCTCGCGCAGTACAAACAAGAACAAGAATCGGCAAAGCCGGCATCCAAGTCTGAACTTCCTGCGGAACCGAAACCTGCCAAATCCCTACGGCTGCGCGTTACCGGCTGCACGGTTATCTATGATCACAAGGAGTACCCGTCCGGTTCGACTCTCCCTTCCGATTTCCCTGCCCCCGAGCGCGAACGGCTGTTGAAACTCGGAGCGGTAAAGGAGCAAGGGGCTTAAGCCCCTTGGCTACCCATGGCAGCGAGCGACGGGCGCTACATAACCATCGCCGACGTCAAGGCGGAGATCCCTGAAGCCATCCTGGCACGCCTTACCGACGACGACACGTCCAAGGACGCCGACCAGAAGGTAGTTGACGATGCCAAGATCGCCTCTGCCATCCGCTACGCTGAAGCCCGTATAGACAACGCCCTTGCCAAACGCTACAAAGTCCCGATAAAACTTTCCGAATTAGAGGAGGCGGCGGCCAGGGATGCAATCGTCCAGGCCGCCGTCAACCTCGTTTATCACAAGCTTTTCTCCCGCATAGGCAAGCCGGACGCGCATTCGGACAAGAAAAAGATGGCCGATGCATTCCTTGCCGAGGTAGCTTCAGGCCAGCGCGAGCTGGTAGGAGCAAAGGCAGTAAGCCGTACCCGAATCCACTACGTAGCACCTAAGTCAAAGTTCAGCACTACTGACGATGCGGATTACGACCAGGAGCGCAACCCATGAGCGTAAGGCACCGCATTACGATAGACCAGCTGCCCGGCGTTCTTGACCGTGCGGCTAATCAATTCGGCGACCTGCGCCCTTTGATGGAATCGGTAGGCACCTCGCTCGTCGCTACTACGACTCGCCGTCTGGAGCGGGGCGTCGCGCCTGACGGCACAAGGTGGCCCAAGAAATGGAGCGGCACGCCTTCTTTCCTTAGTAAGGATGGTACGCTCAAATCTTCGATCGGCCACCGCGTCGAGGGCGATACTCTGCACATCGGCTCGCCCGTTAAGTATGCGCGTATCCACCAGGAGGGCGGAACGATCAGGCCGCGCACGGCGCGGTTCCTGGTATTCAAGGGCGCGGATGGGCGGACGGTATTCGCCAAAAAGGTTAAAATCCCGTGCAGGCAATGGCTGCCTTCGGAGCGCACCGGACTCCCTGCCGACGAGAAGCGCATCATCAAAGCTACGGTCAAGGATTTCCTCCAGGGAGCGTTTTAATGAGCCTGCCCTACGGCCCTATCAAGCGCGGCTTAACGATTTCCTGGATCGCGGGTCACGTCCGCGCCGAGCTGGCAAAGCTTCAAAACGTCAAGGGCGCGCATCCCTTGAAAGGCAACCCCCGTCTGGTCGGTCTGCACGTCATAGATCCCCGGATTACTACCCGGGTAAACGAGCCGATCGCACGGATAACTTTTGGCCGTGCGGATATGACGAACTCGCCCATCAGGGGCGTGCCGGAAGTGATTTACGAGAAAGGCACGATCGTTCATGAGGGAACGGGAACGGAAGCCGTTGAACTGCAAGGCAAGCATCAGGGAAACAATCATTACGTGGTTGAGATCACCGAATCCGGCACGGTCGGCACTTCGGGCGCTTACGTACTGCTCAATGCCCCCTGGACAGGGGAAGACTGGGGCGAAGAAGAACTCGTCTCCTCGGGCGCGATCCCCGAGTCAGGCGAGATTGAAACCGGAGACGGGACGCTAAAGATTGTCTTTACTCCGGGCGAGGATGTAGTCCAAGGCGACACCTATTCCTGGGAGACCGAGGCGTATCGCGTCTCCAACGTCAACGGGCGCGCCATCAGACAGCGCGTAACGATCGATCTCTCTATCATGTTCGCGGACGAGTCCTCGATTGACGAGGGCTACTTAGATCAACTCTTTAACTTCTTCAGCGAGCGCCAGCTTGCGGTAGAGATCTTCTCTGATCACTACCTCGTCGTGGAACAGGAGCTGCGCGCCCTGCAGCCGCAGGTGTTTCTCTCCGGCGAGGAGAAGGGACCGAATACCGAGATGTTCATTACCTTAGAGCTTGAGTATCGGGGTCCTAACGCCGGTGCGGAACCGGTAGCATTTACCGCGGAGATCGGCCCGCTCGTGCGCAAGCTCGAGACAGAAGAACCGACAATTCCAGATTAGGAGGATTTGTGATAGATACAGACAAAAAGAATAGCCCCTTTAAGGGTAAGGATAAGCATGTAGATGTCTCTAAGGCGGACGCAAGCGAACCCTTCTCTCGGGGTCCCCGCACGGCGACGGGAAAGCCCGCATCGGGCACGGAGTCGCCGGGTGGGGTGAAAAAGGAGGAAGTAGTGGCAAGAGAAAAGAAGCAGTCCCTCAACCGATGGGCACAGGAGCGCAAATTGACGCGCCCACGCGTGGCGGTGCTTTGCAACGCCATGGGCTGGGACGAGCGGTCGAAAATCACCAAGGCGGAACTTCAGGCCGCAATCAACAAACACCTTCTCAACAAGGAGTAATGGATGCCTATAAAAGATTTACCCGGCTACTATCCTACCATTAAAGAAGGCGGGCTTGGCGTTCTACCGCCTTCGCTGGCCGGACTGTTCTGCCTGGTAGGAACGTCAGAGCAAGGCACAACGGACGTTAAGTTCACGGGCGACGTAGGCGACGTTCTGGATGAATACGGCTACGGAATCCTGACCGCGCATGCCTACGATGCGTTCAGCTCAGGTGCGAGCCAGATAGGCATCGTTCGCGCGACCGCGGCCAAGGTTGCGACTGACATCACCGTACCGGAGCAGAAGAAGTACGGCGACCCGACCGGCGGGGGCGCCGCCGTAGTCGCTGTCGGCTACGTTTCCCCCCACACCCAGGTCGGCTATAACCGCCGCTACAGACTCCGCATCGTCAAGGGCGGCTCGTTTACCACCGCTACCTATCAGGTCTCGGCAAACGACGGCCTTACCTGGAGTGCGGAAAAGAGCTTCGCAGTTACTACCGCAGGGCCGCCGAAAAAATCTAAGCTCGAACTGGATAACGGCACGTACATCGAGTTTACCGAAGACGGAACCCCTGCCGATAGCTTCGTTGCCGGTGACGAATACCGCTGGTGGTGCTACGAACCGCGCGCTACGCTCGATGAGATAATCACCGCGTGTGAAAAAGCCGCTGCATGGAAGGATCCTACGTCGGGGATGGGCTTCGAATACGTTTACGTTTCCAACCTGCCCGCCGAGATCTGGACTACCCGGGACCAGACGACCGTCACCAACTTCTGGACCGCGCTCATTACCATTGCCGAGAACCTGTGGACGGACGAACAGCGCCCGATCTTCTTCATCTGCAACGCGCCGCCCATGCTGCCTTTGAAGGATGCCGACGCGCTCGAAGAGGTTGACGACTGGATAGATCTTCTCGTCGCCTGTGCCGGTGCCAAGAACTCGGCCCGGCTCGTCGTGAACGCGGCTCAGGCCTCGCTGACCGATACGCGCGGCAATCTGCAAATCCGCATGGCTGGGGGCTCCGCCGCAGGACTCGTCTCCAAAGCGGACCTTCATCATTCCATCGGCTGGGTGCGCTACATGAGCATCGCCAACTCGCTCGCTGTCTATCCTTCGAAACCTCCGTTCGCAGTAGAGGCCGAGTCTCTCGGTGCGGGTGATGACACCGAAAAGACCTTCGAGGGGTTTTTTGCCAAAGCGCCCGTCATTCCCTGGTCCGTCGTAATCACCTCGGACGATACCGCTCCCGAGGAGTTCGTGGACGGCGGGGACGGAATCCTCTACGACTCGACTTCAGGCGCAGAAGCCGGAACAATAGAGTACTCGACCGGCAAATACTCGGTGACTTTCGCTACGGCTCCGGCAACGGGCAAAACTGTCTCAGCAGACTACTACTACGTTACCAATGCCGTGATGGGTCCTTCGAACGTTGCCCGGCTCAACGACGCGCGGTATCTAAGCTTCAGGCACTTCATCGGCTACGGCATCAGGTTTACCGACGACTGGACAAGAGCTTCACCAACTTCGGATTACTACTGCATCCGCTTCCGCAGGATAGTGGATGAGTCGATGCGCCAGGTAGGCATAGCGAACATGCCCTACATCAACTCGCCCGGTATCACGGAGAAAGACCTGGGCGCTTACAAGGCCGATCTCTCCCGTCCGCTCGAAGCCATGAAGGTAACCGAAGACGATACCGATAAGCCGATCATGGATTACGTTCTGACGCTTACGCCTGACGCGAACATCTGGTCGAACGGAATCGTGCACTGCAAGGTAGAGATAGTGCCTACGCCTACCAAAAAGAAGCTGGTAGCCACGTTTCAGTTGACGACCGGCGTCAAGGAATAGGAGGCCGAAAATGGCAGATAGCATCCTGATCAACGGCGAGGTCCACGACTGGACCGACGTCGTAGTCAAGTTCATGGGCGGCGTCGAGTTCCGGGGCCTTTCTTCCATCAACTATTCGGAAGCGAAAGAAAAGGAACCGCAATACGGAACCGGCTCCCGGACCATCGGCGTAGGCTACGGGCACCGAAGCGCCAAGGTGGACTTCACAATGTCCCTGGCCTCGGCGCAGAAGTTTGAGGCCATTGCAAAGGCCGCAGGCAAAAGCGCGCTCGACTACGCGCCGTTCCTGATCGTAATCAGCTACGCCGATAAACAGGTCGCAGGCGACTTCGTCGAACAGAAACATGGAACCAAAATCGTCTCGCTTTTTGACGTGGACGTCACCGACTGGGAAGTCTCGCATGACGAAGGCACCAAGAAGATCGAGCGCAAGTACACGGCCATAGCCGGCGACATCAAAGGAACTGTGTAAATAACCGAGAGCGGGGGCGCGATTCCCCGCTCTCTTAAACTTTAGGAGGACGCAATGTCTGATGGACAGCCAAGTCCAACCAAGCAAACGTCCACCGCGGGCGCAGATACAGATTCTATGCTGCTTTCAAAGCAGGAGATAGAGAAGCTTCAACGAGAACACGACGGGCGCGTGCTTCTTATCAAAACGGCAGACCAAAAAGACAAGCCCTGCCATCTGGTATTTGCCTACCCCTCGGAACAGCAGTACCAACGCTTTATGGCCGAACTCGGAATGGACGCGAGAGGAGACGTAATCTATCGCGCCGGTAAGACCCTGCTTGCCGATACGCTCCTGCATCCAGGATTGAACAAGTTCAATGAGCTGGTTTCATTGATGCCCGGCCTGGTCGCAGATTTCACCGGACGGCTGCAGGCCAAAGCCGTCCCGAAGCTGGTTGAAGAAATAAAAAACGTATAGAGCGGCGGCTGGAATGGCTCCGTACCGATGGGACCGCGCAAGCCCGAACTTTGCAGCGGATTTTCTTCGACACGTTCGATCCTTCCACCGTCGCGGACGACTATGCGACGATACTCTGGTTCGCGGAATGGCTCGCAGAACACGTCATCGCCTACGGGATAAGCATGGCCTTTAAGGAGCGCAAATAGATGCCTGACCAGGCTTATACCGTAGAGATGCTCCTCAAATGGATCGCGGATAACCGCGCACTCGTAGCGGGTTCCACGCAGGCCCGCGCCCTGAAAAAAAACGTTAAGGCACTGCGCGCTGAGATCAAAATGCTCGGCGCGCAGGCGCTTACTCAATTCAATCTCATCTGCGGCGGGCTGACGCGGATGGGTAAGAAAGCGATGCTCGCGGGTGGCCTTATCCTGGGCGCGTTGGGAGCATTGTTCTACAAGATGATAAAAGTAGGGGCCAAATTTGAGAATTTCCGAGTTACCTTAGATCAACTCTATGGAAGTGCTGAAGAAGGGAAAAAGGCCTTTGATTGGATCATGGAGTTGCAGGTCAAAACTCCTTATAAACCGACCGAGCTTATGGGGGCACTCCAACAACTTAAATCGTTCGGGGTAGATGCCCGCAAATGGCTGCCTGTCATCGGCGACATGGCGGCTACTATGGGTAAAAGCATTGAGGAAGCCGCAAAAGGAGTCGGGAAGGCTCTTACAGGCGGAGCGGGAGCCGCAGACGTTCTCCGAGAATCATATGCGGCCTCGGTCCAAAATATTGCCAAAGTAACAGGATACGCTGAAAAAGAGATTAAAGGGAACATTGAGGTTTACAAGAAAGCCCTATTTGAATTTATAAAGCAAAAGAAATTTGCCGGGGGGATGATGCGCCTTTCGGCTACCCTTACTGGGATACTTTCCTCGATTGGGGGAGCGTTCGAACAGTTCTTTGGAGCCGTAGGGAGAATGATAAACGAGGTGATGAAGGGCGATTTGACAAAGATACGAGATTGGATGGTGGGAATGTTCGAGGGGTGGGCAGAAGGAACGAGCAAAGCACAAAAACTGGCCGAGCGTGTGGCCAAAGGGTTCAAAATGATCTACGAAGGGCTAAAAAAGGCAGGCGCGATAATCTGGAAGTTCATCAAGCCGTTCGTAGAGTTCTTCAAAAATCACCCCCAGATGGTGAAGTGGGCGATTGCCGGTGTCGCGGTTTCAGGCGCGCTCCTGCTGGTCGGCGGCGGGATCATGTTCGTGGTCGGCAAGCTCGGCCAGATGGGAGTAGGGCTCGTGCATGGGATAGGCACGCTCAAGAAGTTCGGCGGCACGCTGATGGCGCTGTTTACGAAGACCAAAGCCGCAGGCGGGCTCGGCAGTCTCATGGGCGGCCTGACGGCCAAGGGCGGAATCATGGGCAAGATAGGCGGCCTGTTCGCCGGAGGCGGTGCGGCAGCCGGAGGGGGAATTGCAGCCACGCTGGCCACTGCGCTTCCGATCATCGGGGGCGTCATTGCCGGGCTTGCTTTGCTCGCCACCGCATGGAAAAAGAACTTTGCGGGCATCCGTGAAGCCGCAGCTAAAGCGCTCAAGCCTTTACTCGACATAGTGCGCGCCATCTTCGGGATCGGCAAGAAAGCTACCATCCTCAAGACCATCGGTGCAGTGCTAAAGGCCGTATGGCTTGGGCTTGCCAAGGCCGTAGCCCCGGTCTTCAAGCTCATCTTTACGGTAATCGGCGCGGTGTTCAGAATCCTCAAGGCCGTGCTTATGCCAATTATCAAGGTGCTCGGCAAGGTCTTTGAGATGCTCGGCCTTGGCGGGAAAGGCGCGGTAGAAGGGATCACCGGCGCGTTTGATATCCTGGCAAAGGTAATCGGGTTCGTGGCGGACGCAATCGGCTGGGTAGTGGACGCGATAGCCACGGGAATCGAATGGACGATAGGGCTGGTATTCAAGGGCGTTAAGGAGATGGTAAAAGGCACGTCAACCGTCGGCAAGGTTTTGCGCGTTATCTTCTATCCGCTTACCTTAATCATCTTATACATCAAAGGCATCATCGCAATCATAAAGGCGGTCGTAGGCTGGTTCCGCAAGACTGGCGACGAGGGGGTCTCGAACTGGCAGAAGATCGGCAATGCGGTCAGGTTCGTGTGCGGTTTCATCAAGCTCATAGTGGAAAAGACGATCGGCAAGGTGATTGAGATATTTACCAAGCTGTGGGGGGGTATCAAGCAAGGCGCCGCCGCGGCATGGAACTGGATAAAGACAAAGCTGATTGACCCCTTAGCGGTTGCATTCAACTGGCTCAGGGATAAGGTATTCAAGCCTATCGGCGATTTCTTCGCCCACCTGTTCGACCCTCTGGTTAACGCTTTCCGAACGGCAATAGATTGGATCAGAACAACGGTAGGCAAGCTGTTCTCAGGCAAGGGGTTTGAGAAAATAGCCAAGGCCTTTGGCATGTCCGAAGAGGAACTTGAAGCCCTGAAGGAATGGGCCAAAGCCCCGTCCGGCGTAGGCGCGCGGGCAGGCAAAGCCGGCGCGGGTGGCGGAGGGTTAGCGCCGATTGCGCCCGGTGCAGGCGGTGCCGGTGCGGTGGCAGCCGGTGCAGAAACCGGTGCGGGAGCAGGCGGTGCGGCTGGCGGCGGTGCAGGCGGGCCGCAGATTCAGAACGTCTACTACCATTTCCACTTCACGCAGGATGCGATAAAGATCCTCACAGCAAAGCTTACGCCGCAGGAATTCCTTAAGCTCCTTGGCACGAACCTTTCTTACGAGACGGCGGTGCCGTAATGGGTATCCCGTTTACCGCCGACAAATCCACCGGGCGCCTGTATCGCATACCCAGGGCCACTTTGCGGCTGGGCGGTGTGCTGGATGGAATTGGGTTCAAGCTCCCCTGCTGGATAAGCCTGCGGCCCCGCAAACAGATAGTCGTGACGCAAGTGCAAGGTCTCGAGGATACGGTTAAAGAAGCCATGGACATGCAAGGGTATGAGGTTGACATCCAGACCCAGACCGGCAACTGGGAGATCCGCACGATCTGGAAGGGGGTTTACAAGCCGATAGAAAGTATAGATGATATCCGCAATCTGCTTGCCATGTTCCGCGATAAGAAAAAACCTCTGTACGCGACTGACGAGGAAGGTATCCTGGCCGCGGCAGGAATCGGCTACCTGGTCATTCACGCCGTATCCATAGAGCCTATCCGCGAAAAGCCGCACGCCTTCACGATCTCGCTCGGCTGCTACTCCGAGCTTAACCCGGACGTGACCATCGTAGACTTGATACCGGAGGAGGGATTGATCTGATGGAACAGCTATTCGTCGAGCACGCGCTGGGCGCGAGCGAGGACTTGTTCTTTTTGGCCGAGTTCTACTACGGCAACGCAGGCCTGTGGTGGGTGATTTATCATGCGAACGTTGAGGTGATCGGCGACGACCCCGAAGACTTAGCGCCCGGCACGGCGCTGCGGGTTCCTCTGCTCGCGGTCAAACGGCAGCGCATGGACATGCCCGCCTACATCCCGGCGACCCCTTACGAGGCGTCGAAAGACCCGCTTATCCATCTCTGCGAAGATCGCTACGGCGATGCGGCGCTTTACTTCGATCTGCTCGAGATCTCGGGACTCGAAGGCGATGAGGTGCTTGCGCCCGGAACCAGACTCACGCTCCCGCCGCGCGGGAATCCATACGACCTGAAAAAAGCCGAGTCCTATCGCGAGAAGTTTTACTCGGCGCGGAGTAATTACTGATGCCCGTGCTCATTCCTCAATTCAAGTTGAAGCTGGGACGCTGTAACGTGCGCGCGGTGGCCAACATCCGGGTAACGCTCTCGCGCAACCTGTTGTGCGACGTGGCTGAAATCGAACTGCCTCTACTGCGTGAGACCGATCTTTCCAAGCTTAAAGAAGGGGGTGCGGCCATCGACGGCGAAGTTGAGATCTCGCTCGGTTGGGAAGGTACGGAACCTGAGCCGGTGTTCACCGGCATGATCGTCGAGGTATCGCCGGAGCAGCCTTTAAAGATCAAGGCCGAGGACTTCGGCTGCCTGCTCAAACAGACCCGGTTCAAGGAACTGTTTGAGGAAAAGAATATCGGTCCGCGAGGTAATCCAGCGTCCTGGTACTCGGAGATCGCCGCTTACGCCATCGCCAAGGCCGGGCTTACGCCAGTGATCCCGGAGTTGTATGTTGGAACGGAGAGCGACGATGTGGACAAGAGCGTTACTGTAGATCGTCAGACCTGCATGCAGGTAATGGAGAAACTGCGGGAAAACGGCTGGGACTCCTTCGTAATCCCATGCACGAAGGAATTCTACTATGGTCCCGATCACCCGTGGGCATACGAGGTCCTCAAACAAGACAGAGTTTTCAGGTTCTCGTTTGGCGATCTTCGAGTAGGCGGTGAGATTCAATACGCACCTATCATCGAGCCGGACGGGCTCAAATTTACACCCGGCGCCAAAATCGGCAAAGTAATCGTCCACCTCACCGATTCCGAGTTTACCAAGAAAGCGGTCTCAGGCTCCTACGGGGACGGGGAGCCGGTCAAGGAATTCAATTTTGACGTAAGCGATCCTACGAAGGAGAAGGCCGAGACGCGGGCGCGGAATTTGTATTTTAAACACAATACACCATCAGTAGAAGGAGCAGTCAAGATATTCGGCAACCAGTTCATCAAGCACTCGGAGCGGGTAACGATACGAGATCCCGATCACCCTGAACGCTGTGGCAAAGGGAAGGATTTGTCTTTTATAATTGATGAAGTAATCCACGAATTTGGGCCAAGTGTAGGGTTCAAGACCAGTTTAACCCTTTGTGAGAAACAGGAATCAAGATGAGCGGACCGAGAGAGGCAACCCAGCCGGGGACAGTAAAGGCCGCCCTGCAGAATCTGATGGGGTCAGACCTTAATCAGGATGCGATCGTAGGCAAGGTAACGGCGCGGCAGTTCCTGACGCCTGCAGGCTGGTCGTTGCCGGATCGTAAGCCTTACGGATTCTGGTGCGACGTGCAGCCGGAGAAGGAAGGCGAAGAGGAGCTGCAGCACGTGCCGATGGGCTTTCGAGTAATGAACTATGCGGACGATCTGGGTTTTATCCTGGTGCCGAAAGCCGACACCGAAGTCCTGGTCGCATGGGTTGATGGCAGGCCGACCATCGAGAAATGCCAGGAATGGGAATGGCTGATCCTCAAAAAGGGTGAGGGTTTTTACGTGATAGTGGACGCCATGAATAACGTAGAGGCGCAGATCTCGGGCGAGGTCAACGTCACGGTGCTTAAGAGTTCTACGGAAACGGTCGCGATTCAAAAGCACATCAAGGCCCCAAAGATTTTGCTCGGCCCTGCAGGCTTAGAGCAGGCGGTTAAGGGCAATACCTGGCTGGGGGTGTTTACCTCTCATACCCACGTGGTCTCGCCCGCGGTGACCCCGCTCGGCCTGGTCTCCGGCCCGCCTATGAACGCGCCAGCCGCAGCAGCCGCGCTATCGCTAATCGTGAAACTGGATTAGGAGAACTTAAATGATTGATTTAGGCAGAGACGTCAAGCTCGAAGTGGACGCCGATACCGGCGAGATCCTCGACGTGGTTATTGCCGACGGTGACTTTGCTTTGCAGGAAGGGCGCGAGTGCCTGAAGCAGGATCTCCTCAACGAGCTGTGGTGTCAATACTACGACTGGGCGCTGGCTTATACGGTAGGGACGCGGCTGCCGGAGTTCGTGAATATGCCGGCCTCAGGGCTCGAGCTTGCCGATCTTACGAACGCCATCCGTGAGCCTTTAGAACGCGAGGACCGGCTCGTGCGCGGCCGCTATACGATTGAGTTTACGGACACGGGATTCATCTGCGAGGTAATCCCCGTATCCCTGGTCCAGCCGCAGAAGATGAGCCTGGAGATAAAACGCATCGGACAAGGGGCTTAAGCCCCTTGTCTAAGGAGGCAGTATGAGTTTACATTTTAAGACCCAGGATGAGATCTTCACCGACATGAAGGTCCAGATGCAGGCCGAGGCCCCGGAGGTAACCAACTGGCGGACACGCGGCGTAGTGCGCTCGGTTCTGGCAGTAGTCGCTGCGGCTGTGGCCATGCTCTGGGACAGGCTCAAGCTCATGTATCTGGGCATCTGGGCGCAGTATGCGGATAGGCTGACCCTGCGCCGCTACTACGAACTGTGGGGTCAGACCTGGTCGGAGAACGTGGACACCGAAACCGCGCGCGAGACCGTGCTGGGCATGTATCGCCAGAAGGGCAAGGGCACAAAGGCCTGGTATCGGGCGGTAATACTTAGCAATAGCAATTTCAAGGAGCACGTAACCGACGCGGCAGTAACCCTTCGCGCGCGCGGCCCGAACACCATTGACATCGAGGTCTCCTATAACGGCGGCCCGGTGCTTGCCGACGACGAGTTCAGTGTTCAGGATATCCAGGACTTCTTCGACGACGACGAGAACAACGTGGTCGGCGCGGAAGTGCTGGTGGCATCGGTATGATTAGCAGATTAGAAAATTTGAAGATTGCAGATTCTCCGAATCCCAATCTGCGAAATCTGTGTAATCTGTGGATGTTCTATGGGTAGGTTCCGTTTCAACTTCGCCATCCTCACCGGGCGCAAGACGTTCAGAAACTTAAAAGCGGATAGTCCGCTGCGGAAACTACTAGAGACGATCCGCAGCGAGTTGACCGAACGGACCGGCTCTACGTATGAGTTCGTCTCCGACGGCCTGAACCCGGTTTACGACTCGCGGTTCATTACCCTGGCCTCGGGTGACGATCTGGATAAGTGGGGCGAGACGCTCGATCTTCCCCGCAACGCATCGGAACTCGACGAGGCCTACCGCGCCAGGCTCTTGATCGAGCTGCGCGACTTTACCGCATGCCTGACCGCAGATGCTATCAAAGACGCGGTCGAATCCATCTCCGGGGTCTCGAGGCCGGACATCGAGGAGATTCATCCCTTAGCCCCGGACTGGCCCCTGGAGTGGTGGGAGAACGTAGGCGCGGAGCACGTTACCTGGTGCAACTGGGATGACCTGGTGGACTTCCTGCTGGTACTGGACTCCGCACCTTCAGGTGAGACCCTGGAAGACATCGCAGAGAAGATTATACAAACCAAGTTCGCTCCGGCGCGGTGCCTCGTGGTCACCGACTCCGGGAGCGGGTATTACGTGCTGCAGAAGCTCGTAGAGTAAGGAGTTTAGATGAGTAACAGGTTTAACCGCAACGACGCGAATGTCAAAGACGATAGGATGTTCTGCACCGATTTCCAGGTAGACCAGAACGGCCAGGACGCCGATCTGCTGCAAACCGCAAAGGACTTCGGCTGCCTGCCGTGCATAGGCGCAGGGCTTGACGTTGCGAGCCTTTCGGAGCCTGATCACAAAGTGCAGATCGCGGCAGGCTGGGCTTACGACACCGATGGGCACCGGATCACCATTTCCTCGGTGCAGGAGGCGGTGCTTACCGATACCGCAGGCGGGAATAACTACGTCATCCTCTCGCATCAGTTCGTCACTTCAGACAATCGCAACGCGCACCGCACCGGCGTTTCGTATCCCACACGCAAGGCCTCATCGTTCGTGCTCACCGTCCAGGGCGCAGCTCCGGGCGTGGACGACATCTGCCTCGCTAACTGCAAACAGACCGGCACCGGAACCATCACCATTGACGTTACCGAACGCTTGAGCAGGGAGTGCAAGCTGGTGTCCCAGGACAAGGTCCCGGGCGTTATCCCTGAAGGCGAAGAGGCTGCGGGACCGCCGCCGCCGCCAGGCTCGAAACCGGAACTCCCGGACTATCCCAAAGGCCGGGACGTGCCCATGCCTATCATTCTCTCCGGCACGCGCTCGGGCGAAGCATGGGGCGGCATCGAAACCATCATGCCCGAAGAGCTTGGCCGCACTACGGCTGCTCAATCCGCACTTACCCTTGAACGGGTGAACCTGAAGTCCGGCACCCCTTTGGCCGACGTCAAGGTCTGGATAGGTGACTGGGGAACCGGTATACGCGACGCCGTCAACCTCAAGAAGTGCAACTTCACCATGCCCGCGAAATCCGGCGTCACCGCCTGGGATGCAGACCTCTGGGTCACCGATCCGCCCGGTTATTATTACTTGGTTCTCGGCGACGAAAGCTGGTATTCAAAAATCACCGCATCGGACGGGAACTCGGTAACCTGCGAGGATGACCTGCCTGATGTCAGTTCCCATACGTTCTACGTCTGCCCTTATGCGGAGCTATACCGCTCACAGGTGATCCCGTATAAAACCGACGCGGAGCCGGATACCACGAATCTCCAGACCACGCTGGATTATAGCCGCATCGCCTCACCAGTGGCTCCGATAGTGCTTATCAAAAGTCTCAACCTGGGCGGCAAGTATAAAATCAAGGTAGCGTCGGTGATCTCCGGCGACAACTACACCAAATGGGCGGAGGCTGACTTTATCGTAGGGTCAGATTTCGTAACTTGCTGGCAGCCTTCTTCAGGCTACCTCAACGTGATCCCGGTTGACGGCGGGGTTGAGGTAATCATCCCTGCGCCGACCGGCGGGACCATAGAGCCTGAAGCATACGAACTCTGCTATACCTACGGCACGGACGCCGTCCCGGACCCGCCTACGCCGGATTTCGACAACGCGGAGCACGCTACGATCCGTACCAAGGAGCGCAAAGTCAAGATAGACGCGCCTCCCGGTCGGAAGGTGAAAATCAAATGCCGCGCTATTTACCGCCGCGCGGTGATGCGCTGTTCGGGCGAGGATAAGATCCTTGCCTCCGAAGACGCCTACGTCACCGCAGGCGGCGTCTCGATCCGGCGCAACCGCAAGGCGTTTACCAATCCCATCAAAGAGACCAGCCTTGCCGCCGGAGCCACTGCCCTTGCAGATCAACAGAAGCTCCCCAACTCTATCTGGCCGGAAAACATCTCGCTCTTTAATCCTACCGCCGCGGAGCAGAAGGATTTTGAGGTCTATATCCACGGCTCCAACGAGGATTACCTGGCAGGCCGCAAGATTCAGATAGGAACCGGCGGCGACGCGGGCACCATCGGCGCCCGGGGCTGGGTCGAAAAGGCGATCTCCGATTACCGCATCTCCGATCCGGCCATGAAAGTAACCGTCAAAAACATCCACGCAACGAACGCGCAAAGCTTTGACCTGCGCTATACCGTCGAGTACCGCGAAGATGCCGCGGGCGAGCTTGCATAATGGCATGGACACTGCGTCCTTCCCCCGGCGGGCGGCAGACTTCCGACTCCTGCCCGTGTTCTGTCGCCCGTCGGGGATTAACATCATGGAGGCATAGATGAACACGAGCGGCAGCTCCACGCGCACCGTTGAAGTCATCAGGGTCGGAACTATCGGCCTGGAGAAGGACTATCCAGGCAAGCAGGTCGTGCGCCTGCGCGACGTCTCTAAGCTCTACGAAGGACCCCTGCGGGGACTGGCAACCGCCAAGCGGTGTGCATTCAGGACAGGGCACGGCATCACCATGGCCGAGTTCTGTCGAATCACGGGGCTTTCCGACGAGAACCTGGCACAGCAATCCGGAGAGCCGAACCCTAACGTGGAAAACCTCAAGAGCCGCCACATCATAGACATGCGATTCCTGGTCCCCACTTTACAGGCTACGACCATCGCGGTGGAAGATCTGTTCGATCGCATCAGGGGCAAGCGGCTTGCAGGCATCAACGTGGAGATGTGGGACCAGATCTCAGGCGCGTATCTGGGCACGTTCAATACCGATAAGCACGGGACTTTGATTTTGCCTACCGACCGTGAGTTCGTAGAGGTTCTGCAGTGGAAGCTTGCAGGCGGCGGGTATTCAGACTGCTTCAACGGCGAGCGCGCCGCAGGGATGCCCGGATTATTCTTCTACTTCCCCTGCAATGAAGGCGCAGGCACCACTATCAAGAGCTTCTCCGGCGTCAGTGGCCAGCAGGCCGAATTGCCGGGTGGTGTCTCGCCGTTCTGGGGGTGGTATGACTCCGGCTTCTTCCACCGCCCGGCATTAAGGATTTTGCAAGACGCCGAGCCTTTACAGCTTATGGGCGCTGACCCATTAGGCAGACGAAGTTTTCAGTTCTTGTGGTATTGTGCGGATCCCAGCCGGGCGCATCCCCTTTTCGCCTACTCCCTGGATGCGTTCAAGTTGCAAGTTAATAATACGGGCGTGCTTGAAGGAAGCGTCCTGGGCGGCCAGGAATCCACGCAAGGCAGGACCCCTTTGCAGCCTGAAACTTGGTACCTGATTCAAATCAATGCCGAGCTGGTCGGCGGCTGGAACCCGCAAGGAGGTGGCGGGTCTGGTGCTTACGAATACCAGGTTACGATGCAGGTTTATCTCGGCGGGGCACTGGAGTTGAGCATAGTACCTGCCGGATCCTTAAGCCCCCTAATGGGGGTACCCGGGTCGAGCACTCTGGCTCTGCTTACGGGCGTAGAAAATGACGGGTTCGATGAGATACGGCATCTCCCCAGATGGTTGTATCCTACCGAGATAACGAGCTACGCGACGTTCCTAAAGAACGGGCGTGTAGAAAGCAAATCGCAAGGCTCGTTAGGATCCCCAGGATGGTAAAACAAAAACTTGACAGGCAGGGCAACGAGGCTATAATTAAGCATGAGAATACGAATCGCCCTACGAGGGCATAAGGAGGACGCATGAAAAACCAAAACCATCTCCCTCTCCCTGGTGGAGGGGGATTAAGGGGGAGGGGGATCATACTCCTTCTCCTGCTCGCAGCGAGCCTTTCCGCCGCCCCAGTGCTGGTCGAGGCGTATCAGGAAGGGACCATCACGATCCCTGGGGATAAAATTGACACGGTCACGGTGGTTGAACTGTCGTTCTCCGTAGACACCGCGTGCTACGTGCAGTTTATGGCAGGGGGGTTGGTCGCACCTGCAAAAATGTTTTTGGAGTTAAACGACAATCGTTTATTCCCTGTCGCGATAGAACGAGGATATGGAGATCGAGCTATCCAGATTGGGTATGTTTATCCCCTTACCCCTGGCCAATATGCTGTCCATCTTAAAATGACTAATATCCTGGGAGGTATCCTTGCTACTTGTCATAATGCCTACCTCCAGGCGCTTATCTTTTTGCCGGATGAACCGAGTGCAGTAGCCGAGCCGCCGCCTGATGGCGACCTTCAGCCGCAAGCGATGAAAAGTGTCGTAAGCAAAGGCCCCTGGGTTTCAGCGCCGGGCGCAACCGAGCTTGTGGACGCCTCTGGACGGGTGATCGAGAACGCCATAGTCGCGGAGCGCGTCCAGATCTCAACCCTGCCCGCAGGCACCTACTTCGCCCGGGACGGGGAACGCACCGTAGTTAAGATCGTAAAGGTGGAGTAAGGAGAGAAAGAAATGCGACGTAAATCCTCACCAGCTCGTGATGCCGCGCTTGCATACGCGGCCCAGGCCGCAAAGAACAAGAGGCGCGGCGAGATACTACTATACGTAGGGATCGCACTCTATGCAGGGCAGCCATTGATAAACCACCACCACGGGCGTTTTAATGAATTGGTAGGACATTGTCCCTGGATCATAGATGGATATAAGTCCTTCGAGGAAGCTATACAAGATGTCTTTGGAATGAAACGGGGGACTGCTTTTAACCGTGCTGCCATAGGTAGGGCACTTATCAACCATTACGGCACGGAGAACGTAATCGAAGAGGCCGAACGTATGGGCATAGCCCGAATTCCTTTTTGGAAACTGCGCGTGCTTGTCAGGGCCCCCAAGTTCTTTGAAAGCCTTTGCACACACGGCTGTGCACGGCTGGCGAACGGTGATGAAGTATCGATCTCCTGGATACTAGAACAAACTATGGATAGATTAAAGAAAAGTATCCCTTTACAGCCTCCCAACAAAACTACAGCCACCTGACCTTTTCCCGTCTAGCGATGGGGGACACAAGCCACCCGATTCTGCCAAATTCTTAAACACAACACTACAGCGACCATACCCTAACCTTTCCATATCGCCCTAAACAAAACTACAGCAAGCTCTGGGAATAGTGAAGTAAAATGCATGGAAACTGCATAGTGTTTGGCCCTCCCCCCTTACCAAATTGCATAGTCGCCGACACCGCCA
>Ga0315541_1000498_pt1 | contig 41713 bp, 48 predicted proteins | sample SalMarSW160190MG_FD_203095 | JGI IMG/M metagenome (GOLD analysis project Ga0315541, IMG submission 203095) | Salt marsh sediment microbial communities from the Plum Island Ecosystem LTER, Massachusetts, United States - Salt Marsh Sediment SW1601-190 ...
CCACCGAGGACGAAGCACAAGTAATGTCAATAATAGAAAGCATTTATTTTTAATTGTTGAAACTTAAGGAAACAGGTAAGATGCATCTATACGAGGTATTGCGCCGCCCGTTGGTAACGGAGAAGAACGCCGCCCTTCAGGCTCAGGGCAAATATGCCTTTGAGGTCGCTGGAGAGGCGAATAAAGAACAGGTTAAACAGGCGGTGCAGAAGGCATTTAACGTTACGGTAACCAAGGTTAATGTGATAACAGTACCTGGTAAGGGGCGGATGATGCGGGGAAGGGTGGTCATAAGCCCCCCCTGGAAGAAGGCGGTCGTTACCCTTAAGCCAGGAGACAAGATAGAAATAGTGGAGGGGGTCTAAGTGGCACTAAAGGTATATCGCCCCACCTCCCCGGGTAGACGGGGTATGACCGGCGCCAACTTTGAGGAAATAACCAAGAGCAAGCCGGAGAAATCGCTGCTCCGTCCCCTGAAGAGGAAGGCGGGACGCAGTAATCAGGGGAAAATAACGGTTCGTCACCACGGTGGCGGAGCCAAGCGCCGGCTACGCGTACTGGATTTCAAGCGTGATAAGCTTGGTATCCCGGGCAGGGTGGTCTCAATTGAATACGACCCCAACCGCTCTGCCCGTATCGCCCTGATTAGCTACGCTGACGGGGAGAAGCGTTATATTCTGGCTCCCTCCGGACTTGAAGTTGACAATGTTATAAAGTCAGGGGCTGACGCCGAAATTAAACCGGGCAATGCCCTACCCTTAAACCTAATCCCAACCGGGACGCTAATACATAATATTGAGCTGGAGAAAGGGGGAGGCGGGCAAATGGTGCGAAGCGCTGGAGTTGCCGCCCAACTGATGGCTAAGGAGGGTGAATATGCCCTGGTCAGACTGCCCTCCGGCGAGCTACGGCGTATCCGCGGCGATTGTCTGGCTACTATCGGGCAGTTAGGAAATGTTGACCACCGCAGTATCAGCCTGGGCAAGGCAGGTCGCAAAAGGTGGTTAGGTGTGCGCCCCACGGTGAGGGGCACGGCCATGACCCCGCGCGACCACCCTCACGGTGGCGGTGAAGGCAGAGCCCCCATAGGCCTGCCCGGACCGAAGACACCCTGGGGTAAGCCAGCCCTGGGCTATAAGACGCGCAAGCCCAAGGCTTCAGATAAGCTGATTATCAAGCGGAGGGGGAAGTAATGTCACGGTCAGTTAGGAAAGGCCCAGCCGTTGACGCCAAACTATTAAAGAAGGTTAAGGCGATGAGCGGCGCCGAGGAGAAGACGGTAATCAAGACCTGGTCGCGCTGGTCTACCATCGTGCCCGAGATGGTGGGGCTTACCATCGGCGTCCACGATGGCAGAAGGCACGTGCCCATCTATATCACCGAAAACATGGTCGGGCACAAGCTGGGCGAGTTTGCCTCGACGCGGACCTTCAGGGGACACATGACCAGGGCTGAGAAAACTACCTAGGTGAGGGCATAAGACAAAAATGGAAGTGAAGGCAGTAGCCAAAAATATCGGCATATCACCGCGCAAGGTGCGCCCGGTGATAGACCTGGTGCAGGGAAAGAGGATAGATGAGGCGCTGGACCTGCTCAAGTTTACCCCTACCCCCACGGCTAAGGCTGTGGCCAAGGTGGTAAAATCAGCGGCAGCTAACGCCGAGAACAATTTTCAGCTCACCCCTGCTGATTTGAAGATTGTCAAAATATTTGCTGACGAGGCGAGAACCATGAAGCGGTATCGCCCGGGGACGCGGGGGCGGGTAAACCCCATCCTCAAGCGTTCCAGTCATATAACAGTTATCGTTGCTGAGGAGGAAGAGTAATTGGGTCACAAGGTTCATCCTTTAGGCTTTAGAATTGGAGTCATACGCGACTGGCAGTCCCGGTGGTATGCCGAGAAGAGCTACTCTGAATTTTTACACGAAGACCTGAAGCTTCGCCAGGCTATTGAGGCTATAGGTCCCGAAGCCGCTATCTCTGACGTGGAGATTGACCGCCAGGCAAACAAGGTTTCGGTAACCATTCACACCGCCCGACCCGGAGTGGTCATCGGGCGGGGAGGACAGCGGGTTGACGAACTGAGGCTCCAGCTTGAGGGTCTTATTGGGAAGAGGATTCAACTTAATATTCTCGAGGTTCAGCAGCCCGAACTTGATGCCTATCTGGTAGCCAGGGCAATAGCCGATCAGATTGAGCATCGCGTTGCCTTCCGCAGGGCAATAAAACAGGCAATGTTCCGTACCACGCAGGCCGGAGCTAAGGGGATAAGAATAAGCTGTGCCGGCAGACTTGGTGGCACTGAGATAGCTCGCCGCGAGATTATACATCAGGGGCAGGTTCCACTGCATACGCTGCGGGCTGATATTGATTATGGCTTTACCGAGGCACATACCACCCTGGGCCGGATTGGGGTTAAGGTCTGGATTTACCGGGGTGATATTCTGCCCGAGGTAAGCAAGCTGGAGACTGAGGAGACGGAGGAAACTCCGGCTGAGCCCAGCTAGGGGAAAGAGATGTTACAGCCGAAGCGAGTAAAATATCGCAAGAGTCACCGAGGGCGGATGAAGAGTAAAGCCAGCGCCGGGCATGAGATTGAATTTGGCGATTTTGGCTTACAGGCACTGGAACCGGCCTGGGTTACCAGCAAGCAGATTGAAGCGGCACGCCGTGCCATCACCCACCACATCCGCCGGGGTGGCAATGTCTGGGTCCGTATCTTCCCCGATAAGCCGGCGACCAAGAAACCGGCGGAAACCCGCCAGGGTGGGGGCAAGGGTGCCCCGGACCACTGGGTGGCTGTGGTCAGGCCGGGGAGAATCATGTTTGAGATGGGGGGAGTCAGTGAGGCAGTAGCCAAAGAGGCAATGCGCCTGGCGGCGCACAAGCTGCCCATAAACAGCAGATTTGTAGCTCGGGAAATCGGCGTAGCCGCCGGCACCGAGTCGGAAAGCAGGAGTTAGCCAAGTGAAGGTTGAAGAGATTAGGGCTCTCACCACTGAAGAACTTAAGAAGCAACTGGAGGAGGCTCATCAGGAGTTGTTTAACCTTCGTTTCCGCTTGGAAACCAAGCAACTGGTAAACCATCGTGAGCTCCCCAGGGTTAAAAAGAGGATTGCTCAGCTTAAGACAATAATAAGGGAAAAAGAACTGGCGGCAAGGTAGTACTATGGAAACAAAGCGAAAAACTAGGCTCGGTTTCGTTGTCAGCGACAAGATGAACAAGACGGTGGTGGTGGCTGTGGAAACCCCCAAGCGCCACCCGCTATATAAGAAGACCGTGAGGAGGGTGGTCAAGTATAAAGCTCATGACGAGGAAAATAAGTGCCAGAAGGGGGACAAGGTAAGAATTATAGAGACCCGCCCCCTCTCCGGAGATAAGCGGTGGCGGATAGCCGAGATAGTAAGCAAGGGAGAGGTGGTGGAGATTTCGCCCGAGGAAATAACCCGGGAAGATTTAGCCAAGGTCCAACCGGAGAAAAAAGCCAAGGAAGAGGTAACCGAGGTTAAGGCTGAGGTCGAACCTGAGGAAGAGGCCAAAGAGGAAACCAAGGAAGAGACTAAGGAGAAGACTAAGGAGAAGGAAGAGACCGAGGGCTAAAGCGACATGATTCAAGCCAACAGCAGAGTTAAAGCTGCCGATAATACCGGCGCCAAAGAGCTTATGTGCATTAACGTCTTAGGCGGTAGCGGACGGAGATACGCCCGCATCGGTGATGTTATCGTGGCCTCGGTGAAAAAGGCGACCCCCCGCGGGCTGGTAAAGAAGGGGGAGGTGGTCAGGGCGGTTATTATTCGCTGTGCCCGCCAGCAGCCGCGCCCTGACGGCTCTTACATCAGGTTTGATGAGAACGCAGCCGTGATTCTAACCGATAAGAATAATCCTAAAGGGACAAGAATATTCGGACCGGTAGCCAGGGAGCTGAGAGAGAGGAATTTTACCAAGATTCTGTCTCTGGCACCTGAGGTGGTGTGAGAGGAATGAATATCAGAAAGAACGACAACGTGCTGGTTATCGCCGGTAAGGACAGGGGGAAAAGGGGCAAGGTGCGCTTTGCCTACCCCAAGAAGGGGCGAGTGCTGGTGGAAGGCATCAACTTCATCAAGAGGCATAGCCGGGCGAGGGGGGCAGCCAGGCAGGCAGGCATAATTGAGCGTGAGGCGTCCATGGATGTCTCCAATGTTATGCTGCTCTGCAATAAGTGCAACCACCCGGCTCGGGTTGGCTCCCGACTTCTGGCTGACGGTAAAAGGGTTCGGTTTTGTCGCTCCTGCGGAGAGGTGATTGACTAAATGTCGGAGCTTAAGGAAAAATATAAAAAAGAGGTCGTTCCCAAGCTGATGAAGACCTTCGGCTACAAGAATGCAATGCAGGTGCCGCGCCTGGAAAAGATTGCCCTTAATATCGGGCTGGGCGAGGCAATCCAGAACGCCAAGGCTATGGAAGCGGCAGAGGGAGACTTAGCTGCTATCTCGGGGCAACACCCGGTTATCACCCGCTCCAAGAAATCCATCGCCGCCTTCAAGTTGAGGGCGGGTATGCCCATCGGACTGAAGGCAACCCTCAGGGGGGAGCGCATGTACCATTTCTTTGAGCGGCTGGTTAATGTTACCCTGCCCCGCATGCGCGAGTTTCGCGGGGTTTCCCGCAGCTCCTTTGACGGGCGGGGCAATTATACACTGGGCTTTAAGGAGCAGACCATATTTCCTGAGATAGAGTACGATAAGATAGACAAGGCGCGGGGGCTGGAGGTATCAATCATGACCACGGCTAAGACCGATGATGAAGGCAGGCAACTGCTGGAATTACTGGGCGTGCCCTTTGCCAAGGATTAAGCGAGGACAGTAATGGCTAAACTATCACAAGTCTTAAGATCAAAGCGACCGACCAAATACAAGGTGCAGCAGCGTAACCGCTGCTACCTCTGTGGTCGACCTCGTGCCTACATTCGCAAGTTCGGCTTGTGCCGGATTTGTTTTCGTAAGTTAGCTCTAGCCGGGCAAATCCCCGGCGTAAGGAAAGCAAGCTGGTGAGGTGGATATGAGCGTCTCTGACCCAATAGCCGATATGCTAACCAGAATACGAAACGCCGTTATGGCGAGGCACGATTTTGTGCCGGTGCCGTCATCAAGGATGAAGCTGGCTATTGCCAAAATCCTCAAGGAGGAGGGCTTCATCACTAACTACGAGGTGCTCCGGGGTAAGCCGCACCGCACCATCAAGCTCCACCTCAAATATGACGAGCAAAATCAGCCGTTCATCTCCGGCCTGGAACGGATTAGCAAGCCCGGGCTGAGGGTATACGTGGGACAGAAGGAAATCCCCCGCGTCTATGGTGGCCTGGGGGTGGCTATCGTCTCCACGGCTAAGGGTGTAATGACCGGGCAGAAAGCCTGGCACCAGGGGGTTGGCGGCGAACTTCTATGCTATGTATGGTAAAAAGTTTCGGGGTGATATATGTCTAGGATAGGACAGATGCCGATACCGGTACCAGAAGGGGTAAAGGTGAACATTGCCCAGGACCTGGTAACCATAACCGGTCCCAAGGGGGAGCTCAGCCGCCGCTTCAGCCCGGATATGGCTATCACCCTGGATAATAATAACCTGACAGTATCAAGGCCCAGCGACGGTAGGACGCACCGCTCACTACACGGGCTGACGCGAACCCTTCTGGCTAACATGGTGGAGGGGGTAACCAAAGGCTTTGAAAAGAGTCTTGAGATAGTGGGCGTGGGCTATCGGGCGGAAAAGACCGGCGATAAGCTGGCGCTCCGCATTGGCTTCTCCCAGCCGGTGGAGGTATCACCAATAGCCGGCGCCTCCCTGGAGGTTGAGGGGGGAAACCGTATCAAGGTCTCAGGTATTGACAAGGAGGTAGTGGGTGAGATGGCAGCCGAAATTCGGGCCATTCGCCCCCCCGATGCCTATAAGGGCAAGGGGATTAGATATCTTGGTGAGACAGTCCGTCTCAAGCCGGGCAAGGCAGGTAAAGCTATAGGTCAGAGGGAATAATGACAAAGGTTGATACAAGGCTAGCACGTAAAAGAAGGCACCTCAGGGTCAGAGCCAGGGTAACAGGCACTGAGTCAAGACCAAGGCTCTGCCTCTTTCGCAGCCTGAACCATATTTATGCCCAGGTGATTGATGATGCCAAGGGGCATACCCTGACCTCGGCTTCAACCCTGGAGCCGGAGGTTACCGGTGAGGCTAAGGGCAAGGCAAAGACAGCCCGGGCTGAGCTGGTCGGTTCACTGCTGGCCAAGCGGGCAATAGATAAAGGGATAAAGCAGGTTGTCTTTGACCGCGGTGGCTACAAATACCACGGCCGGGTTAAAGCCCTCGCCGAGGCAGCTCGGCAGGCAGGACTAGAATTTTAGGGAGTTTTAAATAAGTGAAACCGCCAATAAGTAAAATAGACCCAACCGAACTGGCACTGAACGACAAGCTGGTTTATATCAACCGCGTGACCAAGGTGGTGAAGGGAGGCAAACGCCTCAGTTTCAGCGCCCTGGTGGTAACCGGCGACGGCAACGGGCATGTTGGCATGGGAGTGGGTAAGGCTAACAGCGTCCCCGAGGCGATTAACAAGGGGGGCGCTACTGCCAAAAAGAACCTGATTAAGGTCCCCTTACCCAGGGCGACCATCCCCCATGAAATAACGGTCAGATTCGGGGCGGCCAAAGTCCTGCTCAAGCCGGCAGCACCGGGCACCGGCATTATCGCCGGTGGCAGCATCAGAGCCGTGGTTGAAGCCGCCGGCATCAAGGACATCCTGACCAAGTCGCTGGGCAGCGCCAATAAGATTAACACGGCTAAGGCGACAATGCTCGCCCTCAGCCGGCTCAAGGAGCCAAAAGAGGAAATAGCCCGGCGCAGGCAAGCCCTTACCAAGGTCAAGGAGGTAAGTGGTGGCTAAGTTGCGTATCACCTGGGTCAAGAGTGACATCGGCTATGCCAAGACTCAGAGGAAAACACTGAAGGCTCTGGGGCTTAATCGGCTGAACCAGAGCGTTACCCATGACGACTCCCTCCCCATCCGGGGTATGATTAATAAGGTGAGGCATCTGATTACGGTGGAGGAAGAAGGCTGATGTTAGAAAAGCTCTCCCCCGCCCCCGCCTCTAAAAAGAAGAGGAAGAGGGTGGGACGGGGGGATGGCAGCGGTCATGGCACTTATTCCGGGCGTGGCTGCAAAGGGCAAAAGTCCCGCGCCGGCTATAAGATGCGTCCCGGCTTTGAAGGCGGACAGCTGCCCCTCATCAAGCGCCTGCCGGAGAAGCGGGGCTTCGTCAATATCTTCAGGACGGAGTATAGCACGGTTAATATTGGCCAGCTCGGTGTCTTTGAGTCAGGAAGCAAGGTAACACCGGAAAAGCTGGTGGCGGCGGGGATAGTGAAATCCCTAAAGCGCCCCATTAAGATTCTGGCGGTAGGTGAGATGGCTCATCCCCTGACGATAAAAGCAGATAAGTTCTCGGCGGCGGCTAAAGCCAAGATAGAGGCTGCCGGAGGCAAAGCGGAAGAGATTAAGGGTGAGACCAAGACAGGCTAGACCACGACTATTACAGGCAATGATTGACGCCTTCAGTCTGCCCGACTTAAGGCGGCGGATTCTCATTACCTTTGGCATCCTTATAGCCTTCCGCTTTGTCGCCCACATACCCCTCCCCGGGGTAGACCTGGCTGCCTTAAATGACCTGTTTGGGCGCAACGCCTTGCTGGGCATGCTTGACATGTTTAGCGGCGGTGCCATGAGACAGTTCAGCGTGGCGGCAATGGGGGTTTACCCCTATATAACGGCGTCAATTGTTATGCAGCTGCTGGTGCCGGTAATCCCCCAGCTAAGAGCCCTCTCTCAGGAGGGGGAGTCGGGCAGAAACCAGATTAATCGCATTACCCACTGGTTGACCGTCCCCCTGGCTGGTCTTCAGGGCTACGGACAGCTCATCTACCTCCAGCGCGAGGGGGTCATCGGCGCGGCGGCAGCACTGCCCATGTTGACCATGGTTGTATCCTTAATCGCCGGCACCATGTTCCTGGTGTGGCTGGGTGAGCGTATTACTGAGTACGGCATTGGTAACGGCATATCAATAATAATCTTTGGCGGTATTGTGGCTGGCTTGCCCCAAATGCTCGGTCAGGGCTTCTTAGCCAAAGAGAACTTCCTCGGCTTATTCGTCTATCTTATTATTGCCCTGGCTACCACCGTATTTATTGTCTATTTTACTGAGGCACACCGCCGCGTCCCGGTCCAGTACTCCCGTAGCATCTTTCGTGGCGGTCGTATGTACCGGCAGTCAGGCTCAACCCACATCCCGCTGCGGGTAAACACCGCCGGCATGATACCCCTCATCTTCGCCATGTCGATAGTGGTCTTCCCCGGCGTGGTTGCCAGCTATTTTGCCGCTCCCACCGGAGCCGACCCTAATTTGGCTAATCATATTATGAACTTATTTGACCCCAATGCGGGACTGCCCATGGGTCTATTTTACTGGGGTCTATATTTTCTGCTGACGGTTGGCTTTGCCTTCTTCTATACCATGATAATCTTTGAGCAGCAGGATTTGCCCAATACCCTGCAGCGGCAGGGAGGGTTTATCCCCGGTATTAGACCCGGAGCCCACACCAAGGAGTACCTTGACGGGGTGATAAAACATATTACCTGGGCGGGAGCCTTATTCCTGGCGGTAGTGGCGGTAATGCCCTTCCTTGCCCGGGAGGTTACCAATGTTCAGGTAATGCAGCTATCCAGCATGGGCATGCTTATTGTGGTCGGTGTCGTTCTGGATACTATGAAACAGATGGAAGCACAACTGGTGATGCGCCGCTATGAGGGCTTCATCAAATAGGAGAAAAGGTGTATATTATCTTTCTGGGCGCCCCAGGGGCAGGTAAGGGAACTCAAGCCGCCAGTGTGGCTCGGGAGCTTGGGCTGGCTCATATCGCCACCGGCGACCTGTTCCGTCAGGCGCTGGAGAAAGGGAATAAATTAGGCATAAAGGCTAAGTCTTATATGGAAAGGGGGGAGCTGGTCCCCAACGAGATAACAATAGCTATGGTTTCGGAGCAACTGTCTGCCCCAGATAGCGGTGGCAAAAAGGGGGTAATCCTTGACGGTTTCCCCCGCAACCTGGAGCAGGCTGAGGCACTGGATAAAGCCCTGGCTCAGCAGGGTAAGGCTGTGGATAAGGTAATATATATTAAGGTCTCGGAGGAGGAGCTAATGAAGCGCCTGGGCGGGCGCTGGATTTGCCGCCAGTGCCAGACCCCGTACCATGCCGTAAGTTCCCCGCCCAAGGTCTGGGGCAAGTGTGATAAGTGCGGCGGTGAGCTCTACCAGCGCCCCGATGACAGTGAGGAAAGCGTTAAAAAGCGGCTCAAGGTCTACCTTGCTGAGACCGCCCCCCTCATTGATTACTACGCCGCGGCGGGTAAGCTTCTGGAAATAGATGGGAAGGGGGAAGTAGCCGAGGTGGCAGGGAGAATAATCACCGCAGTTAAAGGAGCATACATCGCTGGATAGATGGGCATAATTATTAAATCGGAGCGAGAGATTGATATAATGCGCCAGGCAGGCAGGGTTGTAGCTGCCGTTCTGGAGATTCTGATGAAGCAGGCAAGAGAGGGAATGAGAACCAAAGAGTTAGATATTATCGCCGCCACAGAGGTGGAGAGGCTGGGAGCCAAGCCTTCCTTTAAGGGATACCGTGGCTTCCCGGCTAACCTCTGCGTGTCCGTAAACGATGAGATAGTGCATGGCATTCCCGGGGAGCGGATTTTAAAGAATGGTGATATAGTATCATTAGACCTGGGAGCATCTTTTATGGGTTTTCAGGGCGACAGCGCGGTTACCATCGGCCTGGGGGAAATCTCCCCCCAGGCTCAAGAGCTGGTTAAGGCTACCAAGGGGACGCTAACCGCCGGCATTGCCGCCGCCCGCGCCGGGGCAAGACTGGGGGATGTTTCAGCCACCATGCAAAGCTATGCCGAATCAAGGGGCTACTCGGTGGTGCGTGAGTATTCCGGTCACGGCATCGGGCGGGAGATGCATGAGGAGCCCCAGATACCTAATTTTGGAGTAGAGGGGACGGGGCCGGTGCTGAAGAAAGGCATGGCCCTCGCCCTCGAGCCGATGGTAAATGTGGGTGACTGGCGCACCCGGGTTGGCGATGACCACTGGACGGTACTAACCGCCGACGGCAGCCTTTCCGCCCACTTTGAACATACCATCGCCATCACTGATGGTGAAGCCGAGGTGCTTACGGCAAGGGAAGGAGCTTATGCCTAAGAAGGAGGCTATTGAGGTTGAAGGAAAGGTAGTTGAGCCGCTACCTAACGCCATGTTCCGTGTTGAGCTGGCTAACGGGCATAAGGTGCTGGCTCACATCTCGGGCAAAATAAGATTACACTATATTAGAATATTATCCGGTGACAAGGTCCTGGTCGAGCTTTCTCCTTATGACCTGACTCGAGGCAGGATTACCTACCGGTTTAAGTAATTTAGGAGAAGTTTATGAAAGTAAAGGCTTCGGTTAAGGTTAGATGCGAAAAGTGCAAGATAATAAAGCGACGCGGTGTGGTCAGGGTCATCTGTTCCAACCCGAAACATAAGCAGAGGCAGGGATAAAGGAGGCTGTAGATGGCGCGTATCGCCGGGGTAGATATACCCAAAAATAAGCAGATTCTAGTCTCACTGCAGTATATCCATGGCATTGGCTCCACCCTGAGCCGCAGGATTCTGGAACAAGCCAGCGTTAACCCATCGACCAAGGTAAGCGAACTGGCTGAAGAAGAGGTCAATCGCATCCGGGAGATTATTGACCGGGAGCATAACACTGAGGGTGAGCTGAGGAAGGAGACTGACCTCAACATCAAGCGCCTGGTTGAGATTGGCAGCTATCGGGGCTCAAGGCACCGCCGTGGTCTGCCGGCCAGGGGGCAGAGAACCAGGACCAATGCCCGCACCAAGCGTGGTCCCCGTAAAACTGTTGCCGGTAGGGGGCAGAGGCGGGGCACAACTAAGAAGTAAGTCTATAGACTAAAAACCCACAAGGAGGTTAAGTGCCAGAAAAGAAGAAGAAAACCAGAACAAGAAGGCGGGAACGTAAGTCTATCCCTGCGGGGAGGGCTTACATCCAGGCTACCTTTAATAATATCATCGTGACCCTCACCGACCCTCAGGGCAATGTTATCGCCTGGGGAAGCTCGGGTACCGCCGGGTTTAAGGGTTCGCGGAAGGGCACCCCATATGCCGCCCAACTGGCAGCCCGCGATGCCGCCAGAAAAGGGATGGAGCACGGGCTGCGGCAGGTGGAGGTTTATGTCAAGGGGGCCGGTGGCGGAAGAGAGGCGGCTATTCGCTCCCTCCAGGCTTCGGGGCTGGCTATTACCAGTATCAGGGACGTGACCCCCATCCCCCACAATGGTTGTCGTCCGCGCAAGAAGAGGCGGGTGTAGGCAGATGGCAAGATATACAACAGCGGTTTGCCGGTTATGCCGGCGTAGCGGCGATAAATTAATGCTCAAGGGCAGCCGGTGTTTTGGCCCCAAGTGCGCCATGGAGCGGCGGGGAAAACCACCGGGGCACCAGCCCATGCGGCGCCGGCGGCTTTCCGACCGCGGGGTACAGCTTCGGGAGAAGCAGAAAGCCCGCTACAGCTACGGACTCCTGGAAAAACAGTTCCGGCGATTCTTTGAAGCAGCGGAGAGGCAGGCAGGCATCACCGGGGAAAACCTGCTGGTGCTGCTGGAGAGACGGCTGGACAATATAGTCTATCGCTTGGGCTTTGCCGACTCCCGCTCGCAGGGTCGCCAGCTGGTTCGTCATGGTCATATTCTGGTTAACGGGCGGAAGGTAGATGTCCCCTCCTATCTGATCAAGGAGGGTGACACCATTAGCTGGAAGGAAGCCAGCACCAAGAGCGGCTATTATGAGCAAATGGCTCAAGGCTTTGAGAGTAAGGTTATTCCAGAGTGGTTGAGCCTGGACATAGAGAAGGGTGTTGGTCAGGTTATATCACTACCCACCCCATCTGACATTGAGGCTAAATTTGAGTTGCCGGGTATAGTTGAGTACTACTCGCGGTAAGTTGAGGAGGTGGCACCTTGTCCAATCTAGCCATAGCTAAGATTGAATGTATTGAAACTAAGGATAACTTTGGGCGCTTTCGCGCCGAACCCCTGGAGAAGGGCTTTGGCGTTACTCTGGGCAACGCCATGCGGCGAGCTCTCCTCGGCTACCTTCCCGGGGCGGCAGTGACCAGGGTTATGATTGAGGGAATTCAGCATGAATTTACCACCATTCCCTTCATCAAGGAAGACGTCACCGAGTTTCTGCTCAATGTTAAGGCACTGAGGATAAAACCCCTTTCCGGACAAGCGGGCAAGTTGATACTGAATGTGGAGGGGGAGAAGCGAATTTCTGCCGCTGACATTGAGCCTTCAACCGACTTTGAAATCGCCAACCCTGAGCTTTATCTGGCTACCCTAGATTCGCCTGAAGCCAAGATGTATGCTGAGTTTGATGTTGAACTGGGTGAAGGCTATCGGGAGGCTGAGGCCGCTGATGACCTGCCCATAGGGACGATTCCGGTAGATGCCCTCTTTACCCCAATACGCAAGGTCAACTTCACCGTTGAGCCGAGCCATATCAGCCGGGAGACAAGCCATGAGCGGCTGGAGCTGGAGATATGGACCGATGGCACAATCTCACCGGAAGAGGCAATCAGCCAGAGCGCCCGGGTTTTGACCGAGCAGCTAGACCCATTCATTGACTACGCCAGGGTCTCCCGCATCGAGGCGGAAAAACAGCTTGTCCGTGCCTCCATCCCCGATGAAAAATATAACATGCCGGTGGACCAACTGGAGCTATCGGTACGCACCATGAATTGCCTGAGGCGGGGTGGCATCAGCACCGTGGGCGAACTCATAAGCAAGGGAGAGATGGAACTGCTCTCGCTGCATAACTTCGGCAAGAAGTCCATGCACGAGGTAAAGGAGCAGCTAGAGGCAATGGAATTATCCCTTACCCCTCTCGGTGAGAGAGAGGTCGAGGCGGAGGAGTGAGATGAGGCACAAACTAGCGGGGAGAACACTGGGGCGGGCTTCAGCCCACCGCAAGGCGCTGTACCGCAACCTGGTGACCGACCTCTTAAACCATGAGAAGATTACCACCACCGAAGCCAAGGCTAAGGAAATACGCAGTCTGGCGGAGCAGATGATTACCCTGGGTAAGGAGGGGGGACTCCCATCCCGCCGCAAGGCACTCTCCTTTATCCTGGGTGAGAAGATAACGGAGAAGGTATTTGCCGAGCTTGCCCCCAGATACGCTGAGCGGCAGGGGGGCTATACCCGTATCACCAAGTTAGGCCCAAGACAGGGCGATAGGGCGCCTATGGTTCAAATTGAGCTGGTATGAAGACAACAAAGATTGTATTGACTATAGAATATGACGGCACTCACTACCACGGCTTCCAGTGGCAGGCTGGCTTAGCCTCTATTCAGAAGGAGCTGGAGACAGCCATAAAGAAGCTTACCGGGGAGAGGTGCCGGGTACTTGCCGCCAGCCGCACCGACGCCGGAGTCCATGCCATGGGACAGGTGGTCAGCTTCAGAACCAAGTCCTCCCTTCCCACCGATACCTTCATAAACGGCTTGAACCACTATCTGCCCCGGGATATTGCGGTAAAGGCAGCCTATAAAAAGGATGACCTGTTTAATGTCAGGCGCGATGCCACCAGCCGGGAATACAGCTACTACATATTAAACAGCCCAACCCGCTCGCCGGTAAGAGAGGGCTTTTCCTACTTTGTTACCAGCCCTCTGGATATTGAAGCCGCCAATCGGGCGGCCCAGTCCCTTATCGGTGAGCATGACCTCGCCTCCTTTGCCAGCTCCAACGGGACGAGGGTAAAGAGCACGGTGAAGCATGTCTCCAAAGCCAGCTTCGAAAGGGAGGGGGAGGTGGTTATCTTTAATATGATAGCTAACTCCTTCCTGCCCCATCAGGTCCGCAATACGGTCGGTGCCCTTATCAGGGTTGGCTTGGGCAAGATGAGCCTTGATGAATTTAATAGTATAACTGAAGCCAAAAAGCGGGGGACGGCGGGGCCGACTGCCCCCTCCCGCGGGCTATATCTCACCCGGGTAAATTACCCCAAATCGCTAGAGAGGAATAATGAAAACCTACAGCACTAAAGCCTCCGAGATTAAGCGCCAGTGGCACACCATTGATGCCTCGGGCAAGATTCTGGGCAAGATCGCCACTGAGGCGGCTCGCCTGCTCATGGGCAAGCACAAGCCGATATTCAGCCGCCACCTGGACAGCGGCGATTTTGTCGTCATCACCAACGCCGAAAAGGTTCGGGTCACTGGCAATAAGAGCCAGCAGAAGTTATACTATAGACATTCGGGGTATCCCGGGGGACTCAAGAGCATCAGTCTGGAGAAACTATCACAGACCGAGCCTACCCGGGTGATTGAATACGCCGTCAAGGGGATGTTACCCAAAAACCGCCTCCGGGACGGCATGATGAAGCGGCTAAAGGTCTATGTCGGTGAGGCTCATCCTCACCCGGCTAAGACCAAGGCCAGGACAAAGGGGGCTGAGAACTAGGTGGCTCAAGCCGAGAAGCAAAGCTATTATTATGGCACGGGCAGGCGCAAGACGGCAGTAGCCCGGGTAAAGCTGATACCGGGGGCGGGTGAGATTATTGTCAACGGCACCCCATATGAGGAGTTCTTCCCCTACCCTGAGCACCGCCGCATAATACTGAAGCCGCTCCTGGTTACGGAAAACATGGGCAAGTATAATGCCGTGATTAAGGTAGAGGGGGGCGGCATATCAGGGCAGGGTGGTGCCATCTCTCACGGTATTGCCCGCGCCCTGCTAGCGGCTGATGAGAGCCTTAGGACGGTACTGCGCCAGCACGGGCTGTTGACCAGGGACTCACGGGCCAAGGAGAGAAAGAAGGCCGGGCTCAGGCGGGCGCGCAAGGCTCCTCAATACACCAAGAGATAGTACAGATAGAATTAACCCCATCCCCTCCCCACTTTTAATTTATGTCTTGCTTCACGCTTTCCATTTTCAGCCTGTGTTTTGCTTCCCACCCAACCCACCCTAAGGAGCTCCGCTCCTCAACCTGGGGGGCTAGTTAGTTTTATAGACAAAGCCTACGAGGGCGGGTGGGTGGGGAAATATATAGCAGGGGTAGGGGGGTGGGGTTTCCCCCTCTTTTTATTCCCTTGACGCCCAATCACGAACTGGCTATAATCCTCTTGTCTCCGTGCCGAAGTGGCGGAATGGCAGACGCGCTACGTTCAGGGCGTAGTATCCGTAAGGATGTGGGAGTTCAAATCTCCCCTTCGGCACATTTTTAGGCGCTTGTAGCTCAACAGGATAGAGCGCAGCCCTGCGGAGGCTGAGGTTGTGGGTTCGAGACCCGCCAAGCGCACCATAGTTAATGGGTCCCCGAAAAGTCGAAGACTTTTTGGGTAGTCGTTGGGGCGGTTAGCTCAGTTGGTTAGAGCATCTGCTTTACACGCAGGGGGTCAGAGGTTCAAGTCCTCTACCGCCCACCACTAAGGCTAGATGAGATTTCTAGACCTGATGGTTGTTGTGAAAAGCATAGGTGGCTAAATATAATATAGACCACCTGATTGTATAAATGGGCGGCTCGGCGAAATGAAAAATGGTTGTGTCTATAAGGCCACAAGCACCCGTCAGTACGTCTATTAACTCTCTCGTTAAAGGATTTATCCTCACTCAGCGCACCGACTGTAAAAGCCCCCGCACTATTGAGTATTATGAAGATATCATAAAGCTAATTAACGTCTGCGATTATGATTACAGAAATAATGCACAATTTTTAGGTAGCCGTAACAAGGCGATTATCCTGATGCTTTTGGATACCGGATTAAGGGTAAGCGAACTAGCCGGCATTAAACTTGAGGACATAGAGTCTGAACGTGGCTGGATTAAAGTGAAAGGGAAGGGTGCTAAGGAAAGGGTTGTCAGGAAAAGGAAGGCTAATTCTTTAACCAGGGTGACCAAGATACGAACGCACCCCCAGCCGGGTAGGTGAGTTTCGTCTGGTTGGAACCGTCAGCATTCATTATGTAGATTCCAGTTCCCCCGCCTTCACGGAGAGACACAAAGGCGATCTTGCTACCATCTGGTGACCATGAAGGGGTTTCGTCAGCCGCTGGGTTGTTAGTCAGCCTCCTCTGGTTGGAGCCGTCGGCGTTCATCACGTATATCTCCCAGTTGCCATCACGGTTAGATGAGAATGCGATCTTGCTACCATCTGGCGACCACGACAATAGATAGTCGTCAGCCTCATTATTTGTTAGCCTGGTCTGTTTGGAGCCGTCAGCATTCATCACGTAGACTTCCAACTGGCTATCATGCATAGCAGAAAATGCAATTTTGCTGTCCACTGCTACCGGTGACCACAGCTTGAATCTATCAATCACAATATGTATCCCCGGTGCTCCTGTTGCCCAGCCGATAGTATTTCCCCCCACTACAGAGCACTCCCCCGGCAGGATCTTAAGAAGATATCCATTCGCGTAGAGCTCAATGTCTCGATCTCGAAATACTACCGTGAGTACATTATAAGAGTTACCAGATGCGATGTACGACGATTCCGTCCACGGAATCACGTCGGATTCGCTACCTTCTTTGGTCAATTTATAAAAGCCACCGCTCGTTACAAAAAAGGTATAACCACGGAACACAATACCGTAACCTATGTTGTTCGCTCCACCTATCTGAGCGATTCTGGCTTCCCACGCACAGTCTGAGAAATTCCCAAAAACCCAGTCTTTTGACCATTGCGCGCGCGTGATTGTGCCCTCATTTCGTTGTATGATGTGTAGCTCTCCACCTTCAATGTACTCGTTATTCATTTTAGATTCGCCAACGTCTTCGCCGGAGGAGAGAGACCACTCGTTTCTGTTGTCAATGAAATCATCTTCAAAGAGTAAGGCGAAATAGGCAGTTACTGTCTTAGGATCGTCCATATTGATAGTGATAGTGCTTGATGTCCCGGCAACATCACCACCCCAGTGATCAAAGACGTAGCCGGAGGTTGGGTTAGCAGCGAGGGTTACCTCGGTATCGGCATCATAGGTGCCGCCGGAAGGGGTGACGGTACCACTCCCGCTTGGACTCACCGAGGTGCTCAGTTCATATTGTTGTGTTGGACTGCACGCCAAAGGTAGCAATGCTAAAACTAAGATAAGTACAAAAACTGTAAAGAAATTGCCTCTCATTTATTTCTCCTGACCGAGCGCTGCCGTATTATGTAGTGGTTCTGGTACCCTTGTTATCCGGCTCATTTTCCTAAGCCAATTTATATTATTTTGAGGCTATTTCACATGTTATGACCTGAGTTTAGTTCTCATCTAGGTACTTGTCAATAGTTAACATTAATTAAAGTAACAAAAAGCCAGTTTGTGCTGAACGGCTAGTACTGCATTCTAGTCTCTTGGTTCAGCGAAAACATCCACAGATGGTGTTCCGCGAAACTGATCGTAACCCAAGCGAAATCCAAATCTTACGTTTCTCAAAAGTGCCAGACCATCCATAATGATGTTGAATCGTTTTGTATTAATATTGCGACAGCAAAATAACTCCCTGTATTTTCTGTCACCCACAATTGATTCCCTTCGGCCACCCGCATCTTCCAAAGGGATTCCAAGTTTCTTGATAAGCAAGCTAATACTTGGACGAACCACAATTGCGCATAGGCTATTTTTGTTGACCAAAGCTAAGTCATTCTTAGCCACATTGATGAGGTCTCTTCGTATTAGTTCGCTGGTCTGACCGGTAATATTCTTTGTTATCTTGGCTACGGCTATGGCGTCAATGTAGATATGGACACTACCTAACTTCGCATGAGGAGTTGATATCATATCTTCACGATAGTCACTAATTAGGTCTGGTAAGTCGAGTATTCCTTGCTTGGCCTCTTTCAGGAGTTTCTTGTACAATCGGTCGCTTCGAAATGTGAACACACTTAAGTAACCGATGACTGCGTTGTCTAATGTTGCAACCCAGAAAGCTTCAGGTTGAAGTAAGACCAGCTTCAATAAATCCAGCCCATACTGGTCGTCTTCCTTAAAAGCCGAAATGTCGACATCGTATAACCCCAGCAAAGTCTCAACGACTTTCCTTGGCTCATTAGCGCTTAAGCGGAAAATCTGCCAAGGGGTCATTTGCTACATGCCTCCTTTGGTTTAAGCCAATTTTATCATAAAAAGCTAGAATCTGCCTCCTGTAACATTCCGATGGATTGTGTGACTTATTAGATAAATTGAGGGTTTTTAGACCTCTTATACACTAAAGAAATACTTCCTCAAGGTTAACTATCCCGCCTCCCATATGCTACCCCTTTCCTCTCCTCAGTGAATAGAAAGTCCGCTAAATGATGCCCGCCTTTTTCAGTTCATCCAGCTTGGCGGAGTCAAATTTCATATATTCAGCATATATCTGCTTGTTGTCATGGCCCACCGGTCGGCAGACCCACCTTGTCCTTATCGGCGTTTCCGTCATCTTGTGCTGCGCCTGAGCGACAACGACCTCTCCGTAGACCGGATCCTTGACCGGGGTGAACATGCCCCTGTCTAACCAGTTGGCATCTTTCATCGGCTCATCGGGGGAACAGACCGGCGCTACCACCGTGGTGATGGGGGCAAGCCTGCCCTTCTTGGCGTATTCCACCGACATCCTCACCAGCTCATCGTTGGTGTATTTGCGTGTTTCGGCAAAGACCAGCGGTGCCCATTTCAGTTGCTCCTCTTTTCGCATAAAGATCTGCAGGGTCGTCCAGCTGGCGGCATCCCACTCGTCCCATTTGCCCAGTATATCGGCGAACGCCTGCCACATTTCAAGCCTTAAGCCGCCCAGAAAAACGGCGCCGTCCTTGGTTGGGGCAAAGCAGTAGAGCCAGCCGGCGGTATCCAGGCTACCGAAACGCTCATTAACGATTCCCGTTTCCTGATACCACAACGCCGCATAGTCATCAAAACGGGCGTAAGCCTCGGTTGTGGACACATCCAGCGCCTGACCTTCCCCAGTTATTCCCCTCCAGTACAGAGCAGCCAGAATACCGACTGCCATAAAGGTCCCCGGTTGGGCCCAACCTATCCACGGCCCGGCCTTGGTGGGGACCGCCCAGGGGCATTCGTCGTAGGTCTTGCCCTCGGGCAGAACCTCGCCCGTAGCCGACTGTACCGCTGACCTGGCCTGAGTTATATTATCGTAGTCCGGCATGGGGTTCTGGCTCAGAGGCCCGAACTGCCCGAAGGCGGTTATAGAAGCAAATATAAGCCCCGGGTTAATCTCCTTTAATTGCTCATAGCCGATACCCCACTTATCCATGACGCCGGGGGTAAAGGTCTCTATGAGCACATCAGCCTGCTTTACCAGGCTTTTTAGTATTTCTCTCCCCGCCGGCTTTTCTAAATTCAGGGTAATATGAAACTTGTTTCTACCCTCGCTCAGGTAGTTAAGCCCCTCACCCTTATGCAGCATCCCGTAAGGGGTGCAACTTCTGATGAAATCACCCTCGGGGGGTTCTATTCTCAGAACTTTAGCGCCAAATTCGGCTAACATTGAGGAACAGTAACACCCGGCGAAGTTCTTATAGCTCAAGTCGAGAACGGTTATATCATCCAGAGCCTCAGGTCTGGTGTGGGCAATGCGGGGATCATCCCTTTCCCTTATCCAATCTGGCCAGCGTTGTTCCATCTTTCCTGCCCCACTCCTTTCCTTTCGGCTCTTATGCCGTGCGCAGTCCCGCCTTACCATCCCAGTTAGAGGGCGGTCGGCGCGTGGGCACATCAGCCCATTTACCCAGGGCGCCACATTTATACAACTGCTCAATCTCGTCTTCACTCTTACCCAGCGTATGCTTTAGTACATATTCGTTGTCAAAACCTACCGGCCGGCACCCCCACTTAACCTTCGGTGGGGTCTTCGCCATCATTACCGGGAACTCGTGGTCGAAATACTTGCCCATTATAGGGTCGTCGACCTCGGTCATAAAGCCTCGTGCCCGGAAGTGCTTGTCCTCCACGACTTCCTTGGTGGTGTAGATGTGAGAGGCAGCGAAACCGTGCTTTTCCGCCAGCTTCTCAATTTCTGCGGGGGTCTTGGTCCTTGCCCAATCGGCGATGACTTTTAGAATTTCAGTAGCATTATCTTCCTGCAGGCGGGTCAGGTGGTCCTTAAACCTGGGGTCATCAGCCAGTTCCGGCTTGCCCATGGCGGTGCATAAACCCTTAAACTCCTCTGGAGCCGGTGCGGCTATGGCGACAAAGTTATCGTCGGCACAGCGGAAGGTGTCGGCGGGGCATATGGATACGTCCCGGTTCCCGGCGGGCATGGCTACTTCGCCGGTAGTCTGCTGGTAGGGCCAGACCCATGTCATTGCCCGCATGATGGCTTCAGTCTGTGAGAGTTCTATAAACTGGCCCTTCCCCGTCCGCTGCCGATAATGGAGAGCTGCCAGTATGGCCAGTTCTCCCGTTAGTGCCCCGTAATTATCACAGATATAGAGGCGGCTCTTAAGTGGTGGCTGGCCGGGGAAACTCGATAGCCAGGCATATCCAGAAAATCCCTGGGAAGCACCGTCGTTGGAGGGGCGGTTCTCCTCAGCATATTGCCCCCACTGGCCAAAGCCGTTCTTGGAGATATAGATAATTCCGGGGTTGATTTCCTTTATCTGGCGGTAGCCAACATTCCAGCTTTCCATCACTCCCGGTCTCAGGTTATCTTCAATGACGTCAGCCTTGGCGGCCAGTTCTTTAAACACCTCCTGAGCTTCGGGTTTGTGCAAATCCAGACCCAGCCAGTATTTATTGGTGTTCATGTGAGCGAAAGCCGGCCCTTGCTCCCTGAACAGATAGCCGAAGGGGGTCAGGTCGCGGCAGGTATCCCCCATGGGCGGGATTTCACACTTGATGACCTCGGCACCCATCTCGGCGGCGAAACCCGGTCCCGCCGGACCAAGCAAAAGGGTGCATACTTCGAGCACCTTGATGCCTTCTAATGGTGTTGGCTTGGAGTGTTTCTTTTCTTTATAGTCCTGCCAGGTCTCTTCTGCCATGGCAATCAACTAACGTCCTTTCAATCTTCCCTTGAAGCGGTAACACAGCGACTTTATAGTAGTCGGCAAATTAGGTTCTATTATACTCGGAAGACCAGCCCCTCAGTAGCATCAATCCGAATTTTGTCGCCTTCCTTGATAATCATTGTGCCATTACCCGTATTTGATACTAAGGGGATATCATACTCCCGGCAGTGAATACAAGCATGGCTGAGAGAGCCGCCACCGTTAGTGACTATCCCTTTAACCAGCGGAAGTATCGGAGTCCATCCCGAAGCCATCGCCGGGCAAATCAGGATATCGCCTGGTTGCACCGTAAAAATATCTTCGCCAGTTATTAGAAGGTGTGCCCTACCTTCAGCAACACCAGCCGGACTGCCGCAGTTACCAAAACAGATGGCGCCGGTTTCAGGCCTTGGTGGAGCGTACTCACCAACAACAATCTTGGAAACTATGGCGTCGTGAACAGTCAAATGATGCTTATTTATATCCTCCGGCGTTAACGGTCCCCTAGAAATAATAGGCGAACGCGTCCGATATTCCTTCTGTGCCGTCCACACTTTCTTGCGTTCCTCAACAAGGTCCTTGACCTCATATGAGTCAGGATAGGCGATGAATAGCTCCAGCTCGTCAGGGATGAAGAGGAACATGTCGTCGGGATTTTCAATAGTGCCAAACTTCACCAGTCTCTCGCCAATCTTCCTCACAAGGTAACGGAAGGTAGTAAGGCACCCCTGTTCCCATTCCACGTCATGGCTCTCGCTGTAAGAGCTTGTCCTCTGGCTCACGCTAAGCAGCGCCAGGAACCAGTCCATATCAGGATATTTGGCCGCCTTCACCTTGTTGATGAGTTCAGCGGTCAGCTCCTCCCGCTCCTTGACCAATCTGGGTCTTATATTATCAAGGGGGAAGGGCTCCTTGGGGTTGCCGGATAGCGCAAGGTATTGCTGAATGTGAGCAATAGCCAGCGTCGGGTCTTCCCACCATGAAGGCACAATGAATTCCATCATCCGTGGCGAGCGCCAACCATAGCCTTTAACCAGCATAAAATCATGAAGGTCCTTCTCCAACCACTGCTTACCTGCCGGGGTCTTTTTCAGGGCTGGGATGACCTCAGGGGCGGGATTGTTCTTAAAGATATCAGCAATCTTAAGCTCAAGGGCACGAGCGCGTAGCCCCCACAGCAACTTATCCTGCACAAAAAGGTCATTATCATAGCCGCGTATTATCTTATGCCAGGTGGGAGAAAACTCCTTTACCCCGCCGTACTCCGCAGCAATCTCGGTGCAATACCAGTAGGCGGTATACATGGGCAACATCATATAAAAATGAGTTTCCCAAGACCGGTAGAGATATTGTATAGCCTCCCTGAATATCTTGTACAACTCGTACTGGGTTGCCTTTTCGTAATCAAAGGTCCTGAATTTTTTGGACAGCCCTTTTAGTTCGTTCTCAAAACCGGTATAAAGCTTATCCCAATTAGGGGCATACGTTTGGAGTATGTATTTTTTGAAGTTCTTTTCCCTTTCTTCAATCTCAGCCTCGTCACTGATCCTGAGGGCGCCAGCTAAGGCGCAACCGTCTATATTGCGAACCTCACTCCCCCTGATGGTAGGCACCCAAGTCTCGCCGGCAGCATATATGAGGCCATGAGCTAAGGGGTAATTCCAGTGCCAGCCGAAAAGCGGAGTCCATGCCGGGTAGCTGTGGGAAAAGTTCAAGAACCACATCGGGTATTTCTTCAGGTCCCGCTGCGGCATGAACTCCCTCGTATATAAATTCCACGTCCAGGGCATCTCTTTATCCTCCTTAATCCTTTACTTACTCAAGTACTCACACGTTGACCTCCCAAATATCGTCTCCGCAACCTTTGTATTAATCCTACCAGTCCATCAGGCAGGTATAAGAGAGCAGCCACTAATACGAGGCCGAAAATGAGCATATAGAGCTCTCCAAGCCCGTACTTCGCAAGCGTTGTTGTTAGGTACTCCTTCAAGAGGGTAAAAAAAGCGGCGCCTATTACCGGACCATAAAGCTGTCCCATACCGCCAAAGATAGCCATCAAAACCGGCATGAAAGAAAGGAGCGGATTAAAAGCAATCTTTGGGTCAATATATGTCCACCTCGTCGCCATGATTGCCCCAGCTGCCCCCATGAAAAAAGCGCTGATGGCAAAGGTGACGATTTTTAAAGCAGTGATGTTAATGCCGGTATGAGCCGCAGCTTCTTCATTCTCTCCAATACTCTGCAGGGCTAAGCCGTATTTGGAGTGTCGGATAAAGTAGGCGGTAAGCATTAATAACACAAAAATAAGTAATATGACGTAATAAACAATCGTGTTATCCAGGGTGGGAACCACTCGGCCAGTCGTACCAGTTATATTTACTTCCCACCAGAGGGTAAAATACAAGAGGAGCTCAACAAGGCCGAAGGTGAAGATAGCAAAATAGATGCCCCTCAGCCTCAGGGTCAGAGCTCCAACGAGAAGGGCAAGTATGAAACTGGCCAGGCCGCCAACAAAGATAGCGATAGGCAGGGGTAGTGCTTCCCCCAGTATAACTGAGGCATATATGCCGACCCCGAAGAAGGCGGCTGACGCCAGTGAGATGTAACCGGTAGGACCGGAAAAGATAGTCCAACTCACGGTAAGGACGATATACAGAAGGACGCTACTCGCCAGTATGACAAAATAACCCCCTGTATAGATGGGTGCAGTAGCTAACACGACGAGGGTTAGAAAAAGTAACCCTGGTAAAAGCGACCTTTTAGATATAAATTTGGTAACATCCATTTCTTTACTTCCCCAGAATACCTGTTGGCTTTGCCAGGAGCAGGAGCATGAAGAGCAAATAATAGGCAACCATGGCTAAACCCGGCTCTATATAGGTTACTATGCTGCCAACAAGCCCCAGTATAAACCCCCCGATGAAACTACCAAGGATACTGCCCAACCCCCCTATGACGACCACGATGAGGGCAATTACTGTGTACTCCAAACCCATCGTTGGTTGAATGCTTATCATCATGCTTATAAGCGAGCCGCCTAAACCAGCCATCAGAGCACCGAGGCCGAAGCATAAAGCCAGCACCCGGTTAATGTTTACCCCCATGAGCCCAGCGGTGACTGGGTCTTGGGCTGCTGCCCTGATCGCTTTGCCCAGGCGGGTACGGGCTAAAAAGATATAAAAGATCACACCTATGGCTATAGCAAAGCCAAGGGTTACCAGGCGATTGGCGGCAAATACCGCTCCCCCAATATTGACCGGGAAGGCTAAATAGGTGTAGCTTTTTATGCCAGCGCCCCATATTAATATGGCCACATTCTGAATGATAAAGAGGAGAGCAAAAGCAGCTAACATGGAGTTGCCCTCAAAGACAGCCAGCGATGGTGACGAGATTCTAAGGCGGGTGAACAAAGTGCGGTGAAGTAGAAAACCGATTATGAATATAATAGGACCGCAAATGGCAAGAGAAACCAGCGGGTTGATACCAAAAATGGAAAACAGCGACCAGGTGATAAAAGCCCCGAGCATGATAAATTCGCCGTGAGCTATGTTCAGCACTCGGGCAACACCATACTGTAGGCTCAAGCCCATAGAAATGAGGGCATAGATGCCGCCCATCAGTAAACCGGCAATCGCTACATCCAGGATTGTTACAATCATAATAATAGCTTTCTAGCTTTGGCAATTATGGGCACAGGCTGCCCCAAGGGTGCAGGATAAGTCCTCTGGAGAAAATAACCACCCTCAAGAGTTGTTATCTTTACACCCTTTAGACAGCCTGCTCGCTATTATTGCACTATATTGTTTATTGCTACTATAACTCTACGATTATTCTGCTGGTGCTGGCCAATCCGGCTTAGGGTATTCAGGCGGTGCGGTACGCCTCTCCCCAGGATCTATGACTTCATATACACCGTTTTGCCACTGACCTATCTCACCGGGATGATTCACAAAGTATCGGTTCTCATCGTACCAGAACGGTCCCAAAGCCGTTTCATAGGTCGTGGTCGCCATAATATCCCTTATTACCGCCTGGTCAAGTGTCCCTGCCTCCTCGACAGCCTGCTGGAAATGCTGTAATGATGAATAGTAGTATAGTGCTCCCCAGTAGTCGGGTTCCATGCCAGTAAAGGCTATGTATTTGTCAACGAATTCCGCGGCTTCAGGAGAGGTCTTCGCATTCCAGGCACCGCCGCCCATTACTCCCTCAATCACATCCGCGCCAAACGCGTCTCTAAAGGTATTGGGGCAATAGGGCCCAACGGAACAGAAGATGGCATTGAAGTTAATGCCATACGCTATTGCCTGTCCAATTATAGGCCCGGTTTCCCAGGGATAGCAAGCAGCCAAAAAGGCATCGACGCCAAGCGACTGGGCTTCCTTCAACAATGGCGAGTAGTCCTCAGTCACGTCAGGAGGAAAGCTCTCGATCATTACGACATCGATTCCGGCCTGCTCGAAATACGGAACCATGGCGCCGCCATACTCTACGCCGTGGAGGTCTCCGCGGAAGACCACCGCCACCGACTTCACTCCGACTTCATTGAAAATGCCAGTAAGAGCCGGGGCCTGAGTTTCAGCAAAATTCAAAACCTGGAAGAAATAGGGCAGGTTAAGCGACTTTAGCTCCCCGGCACCACCGGGGCCCCCAATCAGTATATACCCATACTTGTTGGCTATAGGGGCAGCAGCAAAGAGCCAAGCGGTACCCCAAGGGGGGAAGACAAAGTCAACCTGGTCCTCTAAAATTAATCTTTCTAGCAGGTTCGTCATGGTGCCTATATCGCTCGTATCATCATATCTGAGTAGCTCTACGGGCAAGCTCTTGCCATACTCCTCTACGTATATCCCGCCAGCTTTATTAACCTCATCAACCCAAAGCTCGTAGACTGGACCGCCTGCTGTCTGAACTCCACCCACCAATGGGCCGGAGAGAGCGATTGCCTGACCAATAACGATTTTTTCTTTGGCTGGTGGAGCTGCGGGACAGGCGGCAAGCAGAGGCACCGCTACCAGTGCTAAGACTATAAAACCAAACAATAACTTCTTTTTCACTGTTTATCCTCCTCCATAGGCTTTCTTACATACTTATGGGAAGACAACTATATTTACATTTGTATTCCTCCTCTTCATTATAATAATGGCAACACGATAATAACTCCCCAGAGGCGAAACTTAGAGCCTGGACCATTTATATATATCGTAATACGGCAGGGGATAAGTTGCAATAGGAAACTTTCTATGATATCATAGATTTTGGAGTGTAAATCCGGCTGAGTAATCTGAGATCGCCACTCTCTACTTAGAAAGTGGGGTTGCTTCTCCTGCGGAGTAAGCATCTGTTGGAACCGAAAATGTTTCTCTGGCTAAAGAAATAAATCTATTAGCAATTGGGGGTAAAATAACGTCTCTGCGGACAAGAACATCTACTCCTATATTTATATCATCTATGGGATGAAGTATCTTCAGCCGGCCCTCAGAGACTTCCTTTTCTACGTTATGCATGTGGTAGAAACTTATGCCCTTTCCATCTTCAACCAGGCTCCTGCCCCATTCTATGCTATCCACCTCCACTGCTATAAGGGATGATGCCTCCACCCCTGCAACCTCAAGCTTTTCTAGAATAATCTGCCGCGTAGCTGATGTTTCCGGACCCAAAATTAAGGGGTAATCGCAGAGGTCGGCCAGTTTTATTTGCTTCTTCTTGGCAATAGGGCTGGATGGGGAAGCAACCAGCGCCATCCTTTCCGCCTCCGAGATAGCTATGCACTTCAATTCAGGGTTGGTATAGTCCCGGCTTACCACAATACCAAGGTCAAGCTGGGAATTCAAAACATCCTCCATGATTTTGAAGGAAGGGGCATTTTCAACGATGAGCTTTACGTGGGGGTAGAGCTCTCTGAATTTGGCGGCTGTTGAGGAGAAACTGGAACTTAAGGTGAGGGCTATGCCAACACGGAGGCTGGCTTCTTTTAGATCCTCTACAAACCTTTCTGCGCCAATTAGTTGCTGATAGATTTGCCTAGAGTATTGAAAGAGACCTTCCCCGGCGTGCGTAAGGAACAGTTTTTTTTTCTTTATATCTAAGAGCCGTGCGCCGACAGACTTCTCTAGGGACTTAATACGGTAGGTTACAGTTGGTTGGGACAGAAATAATTTCTCTGCAGCAGCTGTTATGCTTTTCTCGCTAACAACAAAATAAAAGACAACGAGATTATAAACGTCCAACTTTGGGGTGTGCATTGCAACTTCTCTACCCTGCTTGAATCCAAGCCTTTTTATCTGCTCTAGTAAGGTGCCAATTTTAAACCTCCAATTTAGGGCCAGAACAGATTACTCAGCCGGATTCACACTCCAAAATCTATGATATCATAGAAAATTTCCTATTGCAACTTATCCCCTGCCGTATTACGATATATACAAATGGTCCAGGCTCTAAGTTTCGCCTCTGGGGAGTTATTATTGGGTTGCCATGTTTTTACCGTGATTGTCTGAAGGTTCAAGTGAGATGGCTCGTTAATGCCCATTAGAGGGGGTGGGAGACGAATAATTTTACGAGGCAGTAAGACGTTACTCCGACTAAATGATGGGCGGGCTCTGCCAGGGGAAACTGAGGTATCAGGGGTTTCAACTTTTTCCCAACTGGTTTAAATATTTTCTTCCCCCTCCCGTGTGGGTAGCCTCAGCTGTAATCGGGCAAGTGGTATCCCGCCCTTTTGATTACATGCTTCGTCTTAATGTTGCACAAATGCTTGTTTTGTTCAACGATGTTGCATTGGCTGGGATAATCCCCCAATTCTCCTCAACATCATACAAAAGCTAGTCCTAGAGCTAGACTATCACTCACCATCTACAGGCTTAGTACTGAATTCGCTATGATTCAACAAGTTCGCCTACTATTGGGAACTTCTCCAGCCTATCAGCACCGGGCTACGTCAAGCAGAACTCTTGGGGCTGCGTTGGCGTGACTTGGATCTTGACCTAGCAATGCTGTCTGTCTCGCAAGTCCTATATAAGCGTCGCGGCGTATGCCAGTTCAAGGAACCAAAGAGCGCCCACAGCCGAAGACGCTTAGACTTGTCACCTTCCTTATCGCTATTCCTCAGGAAGCACAAGATTAACCGGCAGGCAGAGTATCTATTGCTAGGTAAGACTCTTGGTGAGGATGACCTCATATTCAGCAACCCCGATGGTGCTCCTGCCGACCCCGGTACTCTCACCCATAACTTTGCCAAGATCGTCAAGAAGGCAGGCCTGGAGCACCTGCGCTTCCACGACCTTAGGCACACGTTTGCCAGCCTTATGCTAATCGCTGGTGTTCACCCGAAGATTGTTAGCGAGATGTTGGGCCACTCAAGCGTAGCTTTTACCTTAGATGTTTACAGCCATGTGGTCGGAGGATTGCAAAAGAAGGCAATGGAACAGCTAGACCAAATGCTTCTACCAGAACTGCCAGAAAGCCATGATGTCGGCAAAATGTCGGCAACAGACCCCCAAACAGGCACAGCCAGCGGTCAGATTCGAACTGACGACCGGCGGTTTACGAAACCGCAACTCAGTTTATCATTTAGTGCCATCACGTTCAAATTAGTATTTCCGCGCAACTATCCAGATGCTGTTCTGCACGTAAGGTATTGTTCAATTACAGCGAGTATCAGGACGTTCGTTAGCTTTTTATTAGCTTTTCTTGGGCTTAAGACTCAGAGACATAGTTTAAACAACGATGTCTCGAAGCCTCATGCCCTCGTAATTGATGGGCATAAACTTCGGGATGCAGCAAGCTCTTACCGGTCAAATCGTCAAGATTAAAGTCAAAAAGGTCAATTCTAAGACTATATGGTCAAGTTATTGGTCAGGTGGTCGGTCAAGTAGTCGGTCAAGTGGTCAAAAGACAAAAGTATTCCGGCAGTATACCATTTATACAGGAGGTTGAAAATGAAAGAAATACCGAGAACCAAAAAACTGGAGGTGGCGCAGTACTACATCCTGGGCTATCCCTACAATGATATAGAGAATAGGGCGGGCGTGTCGCATGGCAGCATCGTGAATATCGTCAAGGAGCTGGAAGACGGAAGACTAACCATACCCGGCACTTCATTTGACCAGGTAAACGACCTTCGTCAATTGTCTTTTGACCTGAAAAAGAAAGGGCTGGAACCCTCTCAGGCGCTACTCGGGCTTTTATTATTTGAAAGGCTTCAGACTATAGAGATAACGCCGGAACTGGTGGACAAGTGGTCAGAACTGGCTAAGAAACTTCTTCCCGTTGACTTCCCAGCCAAGGATTTCCTTGAGGCAGCATTAAGGCTTAACGAGCTGGAAAAAGGCGAGGGTAAACCTTTTACCACACTAGCCGAGGAGTATGTGAGGCTCAAAGAGGGTGTAGATAAGTTCAAGTCGAAAGTTGACTCTTTGTTTAAGAATAAGGAAGAGCTCATTAAAGAGGTAGAGCCACTACGCGCGCAACTGGAGTCGCTGGAAAGGACCAGAAATAGGCTTGAAAATGATGCTGAGATACAAACCAGAAAGTTGCAGGAGCTAAAGTCAAAGACAAAAGAGACCGGAGAAGAGAAGTCCCGACTAAGCAGGGAAGCAAAAGAGCTTCAGGGAAGAAAAACCAAGCTCTCTTCAGAAGTGGATAGCAAGGAAGAGTCACTAAGAAGGCTCAATGATATCGGCTTATCAGACGAAGATCTTTTACGGATTATAACCTTCATCGAAAGAACTAGCCAGAATGAAGGTATTAGCGGTAGCGAACTTAAGAAGAAGTTCTTTTCCGCATTAGGCTTATTTGAAGATATATCCGGCCTTGAAAAACGGCAAAAAGCAGAGATGCAAAAAGTAAACGAACTTGTCAAAAGGGAGGCTATCCTGAGCGGTGAAATTCTCGGTATTATTTCCTCAACATCGCAGAAGGTAAGAGCCGTCGGAGAGGATGCTGCTTCACAGATACAGCAACACGTATCCGATATTAAGGATCAGCTCAATGGTTTATTGGCCAATGTCTTAAAGGCAGGAGAAGCCATAGGCGAGATGAGGCAAATACTGAAAAAAGGCGAGGACTCGGAAAAGGCCTTAGCTAAATTCATTGAGGAAGTGCAAGGTAGACTGGGGAGAAACTGATGTCAGACAGTAGATGGACCCATACTATAGCCGATCTGAAAAAAGAACTCACCTGGATTGAAAGTAGCTCCCAAGGTATTGTCAGTCGCTTGGAAATCATACAACAAGAAACTGAGCCCTTGAAGATAGAATTTCTGAAGCATTCTCTGGAAAAAGAGAGAGAGGCTCTAGCATATCAAAGAGGATTAGGCTTGATTATCAGGGACAGGAAAAAGATGGGAACCGGTCTGGCCGTGGCTGCTGGTGGGTTAATTCTCGGGGGATTAATAGCCAAAGACAAGAATATTGCTTTAAAAGCAGGGCTATCAGGTTTCGATGGTGTACTGGAGGGGTTCGGAGAGACAAAATGGGCAGTTTTACTACAGAAGGAACTGGTCATCGTCCCGTACGATGCTATCCCGGCGAAAGGAACATGGGTCACACTGGAGAGCTTAATGGCAGCTATCGATGATTTAGAAATAGAGGCTTCAGAAGGAAAACAGCTTGGGACTCTCGATAATATCATTCAAAGACTTCAGCAGTCAAGGGGAAAGCTAATTTATATCGGTCCTCCCAATTGAAATTGCACGAAACGATGTTTTGTTAAATACTCGTATAATCGGAATACCTCTGTTGGATCTGTGCACTTTCGTGGCTGATATGGATTGACTAGCTGCTCTCATTGTGGCATGAAATGCCTTGTGCACGTAAATTCAGCCATGTACGATGTTCATACTGTAAGTAGCTATTGTGCGTAGTTGGTTGGTTTAATATAATAAAAGTGCGGAATCACTGGCAATAGCTTCTGAAGGGTGGCAAAATGGGAAGTATGGGAAGAATTCAATCTGCCTCCGAATCGCTTCAGCAAGCCGTTCCCGCACGCATCGTAATCGGCGTCACCGGCCACCGAAAGCTAGAAAACCAACCTGCGCTGGCTGAAGCAGTCCGCTCAGCAATACAAAGCATTAATCAAATGGTGCCACCCATGCGAAGCACGCTGGTGGGCATATGCGTTCTTTCTCCTCTCGCTGAAGGTGCTGATCGTCTGGTAGTCAGAGAGGTCCTTAAGGTGCCCGAGTCAACATTGGAGGTGGTTCTCCCCTTGGAAAAAGATGACTACATGCAAGACTTCGAGGCCAGCCAATCCAAAGAGGAATTTGAAAAGCTGCTTTCCCGAGCAAGTAGTATCAGAACTCTCCCAGCCAAAGCTGAGCGAACGGAAGCCTACGAGCAGGTAGGGTGCTATGTAGTTGACCAATGTGACGTGCTTATTGCCCTTTGGAACGGCAAAGCAGCTGCTGGTCGCGGCGGCACCAAGGAAATCGTCCAGTATGCACAAGATACCAAATGCCCTCTAATCTGGATACACACAGATGAACCAGTACATGTCACCCTTGAGCTGGGACGGGGTCTAAGTCCAAGACCATTTCATGACCTTGATGAGTACAACTCAGAGCGGGTTGATGCCACCGAGTTTGAGAAGCAGTTGCAAAAACAGCTTGATTTCTTCCTAGGTGAAGCCAAACAGGCTGGACTGTCCTCCACAAGGTTATTGGCAACGCTGGAGTATACCCTGCGCCGTTATGTCCGGGCTGATATATTAGCCCTGCGCTACCAGCATCTATATTATCGGGCGGAGAGCGTTGTCTACGCACTAGCCTTGACCGCTGTGGCCATAGCCGCTTTCCAAATTCTTTTCCTGCCCGAAATGCCGATGATTCTGATGACTGAAGTAGTCTTGATGTTAGCCGTGTTGGCCATTGTCGGCATAAGCCGATGGCGGAGATGGCATGAAAAGTGGGTAGATTACAGATTCCTGGCTGAGCGCTTTCGCTCGGCGCTGTTCATGGCACTGACAAACATCGATGTGACAACGCTACGACCACCTCGTCACTTAAGCCTGGCATATTCTCCCAAAGATTGGATGGTACCTGCCTTTATTTCAGTCTGGGGTCGGCGACCACAACTTGAGGCGGATACATCCATATTCCCAAACCTGAAACGTTTCATATGCGAAGCCTGGATTGAAGACCAAATTAGCTATCACGATGCCACCAAGAAACGCCACTACGGAAGACACCATCGCATGGCTGTCGCCAGCTATGTCTTGTTTGGCCTCACCATCTGCGCCGCTTTGCTCCACGTTGCCAGTGTTGGCCCCCACTTACTTGGTACTTTCTTTGCTTTCATGGCTATCGTGTTGCCAGCTATTGCCGCCAGCATAACCGCCATTCGAACTCATAGGGACTACTTAAGAAACTCAATGCGTTCTGCCGAGATGGTGCGCCATCTAAAAGAAATCAAGGGCAGAATGATGCTATCTAAGGATCATAATAGCTTCCTCGAGCCATTGAAGGAAGCTGAAGAAACCATGCTGCACGAAAACGAAGATTGGCGTGTAGTGGTACGGTTCCACACACCGGAGCCAGTCTGATGGAGTTAACCATGAATAAAGAAAAAAGCAACAAAATCGTTGTGGTGGCGGGTGATGTGACCATTGACTGGAATATTGCCCGGGTGTGGCGGACGGAGGGCATGGCACAGGCATGGACCGCGGATGAAGTCACGGCTACCTTCTGCCAGCCTGGCGGTGCAGCAATGCTGTCTGACCTTATTACTGCTGTTGCCGGGAACTTGAGGCAAACTAAAGAAGCCAATTTTGAAGTCCAACGTATAAATCTGCCCCCAGGTGGCGTATCTCCGGATGATAACCGCTTTCACCATTCCTATGCTATGTGGGCGCCATTTAAGCTTGATGAACGTAGACCGGACTCAGGCAAGGTGTGGCGGGTGCAGGAATTCCTCGGCCTTAACCCGGTACACAGTGATACAGGTTCAAAAGTCAAATGGGAAAAGGTCGCAGATGACCCAGCCAAGCCGAACATTATTATTATGGATGATGCCAACCTGGGGTTTCGTGAGCATCCAGAGTACTGGCCTCAGGCACTATCGAACACCACTGCTAAGCCCTGGGTTCTGGTCAAGGTGGCTCGACCTGTAGCTCAAGGCGAACTGTGGGAGCATTTGCACCGCAATCATGCTGAGCGGCTTGTGGTATTAATGACGGCGGGTGATTTACGAAGCAGTCAGGTACAAATCAGCCGTCAGATATCCTGGGAACGCACCGCCCAGGACGTAGTGTGGGAGCTTTTATATAACCCCCATGTGAACGCGCTGGCGCAGTGCGCGCATGTTATCGTCTCTTTTAGCACCGCGGGTGCGATTCTTCTGTCACGAAATCCGAAATCCGTACCAGACGCAACCCTATTCTTTGACCCAAATGCGATGGAAGGCGAATGGGGACATCAATACAAAGGTTTCATGATTGGCTATAACACCTGTCTCACTGCAGGTATTGCCCGGGAGCTGATGTTGAATGCTGCACAACCAGACATGTCCCGCGGTATTCAGTCTGGCATTCGCGCCACGCGTGTCCTTCACGTTGAGGGCTACGGCCATGTCGGTAGTGACCTAGGTCAAATCCATCTCGCCTTTCCAGTCTCAAAAGTAGCTGAGGTATTGGCAGAGGATGGTAAGTGTCTAGCAACAGCTTTAATCAGGAATCCAACACAGGCGCTGTCAGCGCCAGCGACCGGCACTGCTGCCTCAGAGACAGCCAGCCTCTGGACAATCCTCGAGGACAAAAATCCAGCTTCGCTTGGGGCTGTGGCAGAACAAATTGTGCGCGAAGGTCTGGGGTGCGCCCTACCTGAAGTGCCAATGGGACGCTTTGGAAATCTGAAGACGGTGGACCGCAGGGAGATTGAAAGCCTTCATAGCATCAGTAGCCTAATTCACGACTACTGCCAACTTTACCGACAGACACCCCTTTCCATTGCCGTGTTTGGTCCGCCGGGCTCTGGTAAGTCTTTTGCCGTAAAAGAGGTAGCAAACTCGGTACTGCCGGGGGAAATTGAGACGCTGAACTTTAATCTATCGCAGCTTGCTGGTCCCGAAGATTTGTTTGATGCCTTTCATCAGGTGCGTGATAAGGCATTATCCGGCAAAATTCCTCTTGTTTTCTGGGACGAATTTGATACGCATTTCCAAGGTCAGCCCTTAGGCTGGCTGCGCTATTTTCTTGCCCCTATGCATGATGGAAAATTTCAGGAGGGGCAGATAATACATCCCATAGGCCGTAGCATCTTCGTCTTTGCCGGCGGCACCAGCTATAGCATGGAAGCCTTTGGTGCCAATCTTGATGAAAAAGAGCACCGGGCGGCAAAACTGCCGGATTTCGTGAGTCGGCTGAAAGGTTTTCTCAATATTCTCGGCCCGAATCGCCAGGAAAGCGAAAGGACCCCTGGACTAGCCGAAGACCCTTACTATATCATTCGGCGGGCTATTATCTTGCGGTCAATATTTGAGCGCTACGCACCTCAGCTTCTGCATGGTGATGGAGGCAAGCAAATCGTGAGTATTGATGAAGGAGTGCTCCGCGCCTTCTTGTTGACCAAAGAATATAGACACGGAGCACGATCCATGGAAGCAATCGTGGCTATGAGCCAGCTTGCTGATAAAACCAGCTTCGAACGTTCCAGCTTACCTTCTGAAACACAACTGGACTTACATATAGACGGTTGTGACTTCTTTGCTTTGATGCAGCAGCTGGAGCCTGATAAGGAGCTTCTGGAAAAGCTCGCCGAAGCGTTTCATGAAATGTTCTGCGAAGACTTGGTGGCAAAAGGGTATAAATATGGACCACTAACCGATGGTAATAAAAAGGAGCATAGCTCGCTCAAGCCTTACGCTGAATTACCAGAGGAAGAAAAGGAGCAGAATCGCAATAATGTCCGGGATATTCCTAACAAGCTGGCCAGCGTGGGATATGCAATACTGCCAGCTCGCAGTGGTGAGATACTGGCTGAATTTAAGAGTGGTGAGGTAGAGAAACTGGCAAAAATGGAGCATGAACGATGGATGCACCAAAAGCTTGATGAAGGGTGGCGGCTTGGAAAACAAACTAATAAAGCCAGGAAGATTCATAAGGACCTGGTGGCTTGGGAAAAACTTTCTGAGGAGGAGAAGGAAAAAGACCGCACCTTAGTGAGAGGCATTCTCAGAATTCTTGAGAAAGTCGGGTATACTATGGTCAAATCGGGTTAGGAATCTCATGGTAGGAGCACTTTGGTGTCGACGTAGAGGACGTACCAAAGAGTGAAAGGAGGAAATTGATGCACGATGTTTTTATTGCTCATGTGGAAGAAGACGCTGAAGTTACTTTGGAAATTGCCCTTGGTCTAGAAGAGGTTGGGTATACCACTTGGTGTTATGAGGTTGACAGCATTCCTGGCCAATCTTATCTAATACAAACAGGAAGGGCAGTCGAGGAATCCAAAGTTGTTGTCGTAGTGATATCCCCACACTCTCTCGGCTCTCGCCAGGTCACCAGAGAAGTTGTCCGGGCTCATGAAAGCGGCAGAGAATTCATCCCCGTGCTCCGGGGTATTACCCATGTTGAGTTCCAGAATCGTCAACCAGAATGGCGTGAGGCTATCGGCGCTGCCGCTTCGATAAGAATCCCGCGAGAGGGGGTTGCCGGGATCATCCCTCGCATTATCGATGGGCTCAAAAGCTTGGGCATCCTTCCGACTTCGAAAACCGATGCCACACGAATCACGCAGGTAAGAAAAACATTGGCTGAAGTTCAAAAGGGCGATGTGGGAGAGAAAGCTGAGGAGCTACCAACACTAGCCAAGAGAATAGAGGCAAAAACTGTCACTGTTGGTAAACGCCCTACTGCTTCGGGTTGGTTCTGGGCAGGAATAGTACTTTCATTCGTTGGGCTGGCGTGGTTAGCTGGGTTAACGGGTGCATTTGCTACAACCCCGACAGGGGAGATTCCATGGTACATTTGGTTTATAGTCATACTAGTGTTCGCTCTCCCCTTCCTAATCCCGGGTGCCTATTGCCTCAGGCGAGGAATGTCTCAAGCCGCCGTGGCCAAACCCGCCCCAGGAAAGGTACCAAACTGGTGGTGGTTTTTGCCCATAATCCTAGCATTTGTTGGCGGTATAATTTCTTGGGCAAAGCAAAAGGATGTCAACCGGCGCAAGGCAACAAATATGCTAGTACTGGGCATAGTCTTATCAGTCTTCTGGGTAATTCCTTTCCTCGTGTTGAAAGCCCCCGCAGTACCATCTACTTCACCGGAACCACCAGCATCTGCACCCGAAACCCCAGAAGTGGAAACACCAGAAGAGGAAACACCAGTGCCTTCGACTGAGCTAATGTTTGAGGACGATTTCAGCAATCCCGCTAGCGGCTGGACACGGACATCCTATGAAGATCGCGAGTTTGATTACAAGGATGGCGAATATCATATCCTAATAAAGAAATATAATTGGGTGTCCTGGGCACCGAACCAAAATGCGGGACAATTTGCAGACTTTACTCTTGAGATAGATGCCAGGCTGGTCAGCGGACCAAATCAAAGTCGCTATGGGGTAATTTTTCGTCTTCAGGACGATGTCAACTTTTACCATTTCCTAGTTTCGGGAGATGGCTATTACCGTGTAGGGACAAGGACCAATGGCATGTGGACTGAGTTGCAAGGCTGGACAAAGTCAGATTTTATCGAAACAGGCAATAGCACAAATCATCTTAAGGTAATCTGCGAAGGCTCACAGATAAAGGTATATGTTAACGATTATCATCTGGCTACTGTTACAGATAACTCTTTTACCGAGGGAGGCGTGGGAATGATTGTAGAAACAACCGAACCTAATACTCTTGTCGCCTTTGATAACATTAGAGCATATAGCCTTGATTGAATTTCCAGCCAAACTATCCATTTGCATGTGGGGAGCGGGAGACTAAAATCGAACTCAATAAGAAGTAGTTTAGAAGGAATAAAAGACTCATAACCTGATTAGCAGGGCGGAATCAAAATGGGCAAACATGTCTTTATTTGCCATTCGACTCAAGACAAGCTAATTGCTGAGGAAGTATGCAAGGCACTTGAATCCAGGGATATACGGTGCTGGATAGCTCCCCGGGATATTCCACCTGGTGCGGAATGGGCTGAAGCGATTATCGATGCAGTGGATGGCAGCTCGGTAGTTATCCTAGTGTTATCATCCAGTTCGAATAGCTCACCACAGGTAATAAGGGAGATAGGAAGAGCAGTAAGCAAAGACGTCCCTATCATCCCCTTTCGGATTGACGATACCCCCCTATCCAAGTCTATGGAATATTTCCTGAGTACTCATCAGTGGCTTGATGCTCTGGGGCCACCTCTAGAAAGGCATTTCCAAAAACTTGCCGACACCGTCCAGCGGCTCCTTGCTCGGGAGGCGGCTAGGGCGAAGAAAAAAGCTGAGGAGAGGGCTAAAGAGAAGGCTGCCCGCGTAAAGGTTCCGGCTGGAGCTGGAAAAAGGATAACCAAGTCCATCTGGTTATGGGCAGTAGTAGCTCTTGTAGTGGTTGGCTTAGGCATAGCAGGGTTATTTACTTTTATGCCAACGGTGGCGCCACCAGCATCGGAGCCAGCAGAGGAGTCAGCACCGGCTTCGGAACCAGCACCGATCATCTGGGAGCGCGGCGGCTCCATTTCCGGTAAGGTCATCGCCGATGCCAGCTTGGACGGCATTTCCAGCCTGTATGTTTGCGCCGCGGACTATCTCACCAATGAATGGATAGCTGGCGCCTCTACCGGAGCTGATGGCACCTATACGCTGGAGGGTCTGCTGGCGGGAACCTACAAGGTGAAAGCTGAGCCTGCGCAGTACCTTCACCTGCCCTACGCCGCCGAGTACTACGATAACACCTATGACTTCTGGGCGGCTCAGGAGGTAAGGGTAAGCACAGGTCAGGAGATTACCGGCATAAACTTCTCCCTCGCCCCGGGTGGCAATGTATCAGGTACAGTCAGGAACGCTGATGGCTCAGCCCCTCTGGCCAATGTCAGCGTGGAATGCTACCGCATCGTCAATGGCGTGTGGGAGTCATGGTGCGCTACCACCGATAGTAATGGGGACTATACCATATACAGTGTGCCCTATGGAGAATTCGGCGCACGAGCGCCGGCTGGGGGCAAACATGGTTCTGGTGATGATGACTTTGTCCAGGAATACTATAATGACAAGTCGCGTGAAGGACAAGCTAACCGCGTTATCGTTGCCAGCGGCGTCAGCCCCTCTGATGTTAACTTTACCCTAGAAGTCGGCGGCTCCATTTCCGGTAAGGTCATCGCCGATGCTAGCTTGGACGGCATCGCCAGCCTGCACGTTGACGTCTGGGACTACGACACTGGGGAGTGGATGTCCTGTGCCGAAACCGGGGGTGATGGCACCTATACACTGCACGGCCTGCCGGCGGGAACCTACCGGGTGGGAGTGAACCCTTCATTAAATAAGTTGCCCTACGTTGGTGAGTACTACGATAATACCACTAACCACAGTGCCGCTCAGCGGGTAACAGTAAGCGTCGGGGAAGACACCCCTGGCATAAACTTCTCCCTCGCTTCTACTGCCCCATGATAAGAGGCTGAACGTCACGTTTATGGCTGACGTTTGGGTGAGCTATAAGTAATGGCACAAGGCTTCACCGGATGATGAAAGTGGGTTGCACGAAACTGACTATTATGACCTCATTCAACACTCTAGCGGATTGTTGGCTTGTAAGCCAAACCCAAAATGCAAGGGGGATTGACTGCTGCAACGCGGGGAGGTAGAATAACACCCAGAAAGGAGGCAAGCGGCCTCCGCCTTTTAACAAGATTGCTTTACACGCAGGGGGCCAGAGGTTCAAGTCCTCTACCGCCCACCATATAGGATTATAGCCCCCCTTGCTCTTTATATAGCTTGACTATCTCAGCGTAGCTTTTAGAAGCATCCTCCACCCAGAATGACTGATCCGGCGAGACCTTCCCCTTTATTTTTGCCGGAACGCCGACAACAAACGAGTTGTCCGGAATCTTCATCCCCTCGCTGACCAGGCAGCTAGCTCCGATGATGCAGTAGTTGCCAATTTCAGCATCGTGGAGGATGGTGGCGTTCATGCCGATGAGAACATTATTGCCAATCTTATGGCCGTTGACCACCGCCCCGTGACCAATATGCACCTCATCCCCGATGGTCATATCCTCCATATCAGGGTGGGGCGAACCAGCATGGATAACGCAGTTATCTTCTAGGGCGGTGTTTCTGCCGATGGTTATCTTGCCAAAGTCGCCACGAATCACCGCCCCCGGCCAGACACTGGAATTCTCCCCAATTTCAACATCGCCAACAATACACGCCGCCTCACTGACGAGGGCTGATTTGGCTATCTTGGGCGTCTTGCCGTTAAATGCCTTAATCATTCTTACCTCCTAGCTTTCTTATCCGGCAGAGCAGGGCTTTAAGCTCGGGGTAGCCGGTAACGGGGTCATGGGGCTCAAGCTCGGTGAGCAGGTTGGCGTTAGCCTCCGCCCAGCCGTGGGGGATACTGACGATACCGGGCAACAGGTCTTGGGTCGTCCTGACCCTCATTTTTATCTCTCCCCCTTTTGTTTCTATAGCCGCCATATCGCCGTCAGCAACGCCATATTCTTGGGCGGTATCGGGGTGGACCTCAGCCAGCGGTTCCGGGGCAGTGCGCTTGAGCGCCGGCACATGCCTTAATTTGGTATGGGTGTACGCCGGGATGCGGGCACCAGTGGTCAGGATTAAAGGATACTTTTCCGCCAGCTCGGGGTTGCTCACCGGGCTCTGGCTGGGCTCAATGTGGACGGGCAGGGGGTCATAGCCATTCTCAGCCATAGTCTGGGAATAAATCTCAATCTTCTGGGACGGTGTCCGAAACTCACCCTTTTGCCCCATATCATACTTCTTTTGGGCAAAGAAGACGCCTTCGGGATTTTCCTCACTTAGCTGCTTGATGGTCAGTCCGGTGGGCTTCAGCCAGTGCTCCACCACCTCTTCATCGGTCCGCCAGGGGAAGAGCTCTTCGTAACCCATCCTTCTCCCCAGCTGGCACCAGAACTTCCAGTCAGGCAGGCTTTCCCCCAGCGGCTCTATCACCCTTTTACGAAGCAGGATATAGGGCAGACCGCTGGTCATACTATAAACATAGCCAATGCCAGTCCGTTCCATAAATGAGCAGGCGGGGAGGACAATATCCGCCAGCTTAGCGGTCTCGGTCATAAAAAGGTCCATTACCACCAGAAGCTCCGGCTTTTCCAGGACTTTTTTAACCTTGTTGGAGTCGGGCAGTGTGAGGGCGGGATTTCCAGCGCTAATAATCAGGGCTTTAATGGGGTACGGCTTCTCATCAAGGATGGCGTCCGGCAGGTACAGCGCCTGACCGTAGGGGGAGCGGTGACCCCAGAGGCTATGAAAGAGGGGGTGCTCGGCGGCGCCGATGGGGTCTTCCTCAACCTTGATGCTGAGGCTGCCCAGGCGGGGGAAGGGGACACCAGCCCAGCCCCCGGGGACATCGATATTTCCGGTAACTATCTGCAAAATAGCCAGGGCGCGGTGGGTCTGGAGACCATTTATATGCTGGTCCAGGGCGCAGGTGCCGGCAACGATGGAGGCTGAGTCGGCGGCGGCGAATATACGGGCAATCCTCTTTATTTCATCGGCGGGAACGCCGGTTATCTCCTCCACCTTCTGCGGCGAATACTGCTTAACGTGCTCCGCCAGCTTGTCAAAGCCAACGGTATTTTTGCCGATGAATTCCTTATCATAGAGGTCTTCAGCAATGATTACATTCAGCATCCCCAGAGCCAGGGCACAATCGGTCCCCGGTCTTATGGGGATATAGCTCCCCCTCTTTGCCAGCGAGGTGCGCTTGGGGTTAATGACAATCAGCTCAAGCCCCTTATCCAGCGCCTTATAGAGCTTAGCCGCCAGAGGCAGCCTTGATTTATCCGGGTCATGACCCCAGAGGATAACGCACCCCGCCTTTTCCGGCTCCTCGAGGAGGAAGGTGCCAAAGGTCAGCCGGTGAGCCAGAATGCGGGAAACATAGCAGATACTATCCATGGAGACGAGGTTAGGGGTGCCGTAGGCACCGCCGAAACGGCGGGCAAAGGTAGATATCTCGTTATTCTCCACCCCCACCGAGCCGCAAAAGATAGCCAGGGCGTGGGCGCCGTATTCATCCTTAATCCGCTGAAGCTTCTGGGCTATTTCATCCAGAGCCTCATCCCAGGAGATTCTCTGCCAACCCCCCTTCGCCTTTTTCATGGGGTATTTGAGCCTGTCCGGGGAATAGACATAGTCCACTAGATGCCTGCCCTTGGGGCACAACACCCCCCGGTTCATGGGGTGTTCTGCCATACCCTCCACCCTTACCAGCCTGCCATCCTCAACGTAGGCGTTTATGCCGCAGCCCCAGATACAGAGTATGCAGTCAGTCTTGATTAGCTCCAAGGATAGACCTCACCAAATTCAATATTAGATAAAATTCCCCTTGTCTAACTTTTGCTTAAGATAACCGATAAACTCATCCGCCTTCTTCTTGGGCGGTTTAGTCGCCAGGCTGACGCCGACAAAGAGAATAGC
>Ga0315541_1000499_pt1 | contig 41539 bp, 30 predicted proteins | sample SalMarSW160190MG_FD_203095 | JGI IMG/M metagenome (GOLD analysis project Ga0315541, IMG submission 203095) | Salt marsh sediment microbial communities from the Plum Island Ecosystem LTER, Massachusetts, United States - Salt Marsh Sediment SW1601-190 ...
TTTTTAAAGCAAAACTACATCCGTCGTTATTAAAAGCAAAATATACTGATTGAATCTTGTAATCATTATCCTCTAAAATAAACTCCTTTCCTGAAATCTTTGTTTCAAATCCGGATTTTGTCAATTCAGAAGCTGATGTTTTAAGGCTGAGGTCTGATTGTCTCTTTAGTAATTCATTATAGGAATCCTGATTTTTCGGAAGAGAAGCATTAGATTTAATTGCCGGTATAAGATAATTATGGACCAGGTTTAACTCATCCTGTGTATTTCTTGCGTTTGCAGTTAAAACGACTATTGCATCCTTATCAGGGATCAGAATTACAAATTGACCTCCCATTCCATCGAGACGAACAGTATTGTTCCTGCCTCGCCACATCTGATAGCAATATCCCTGTGTCCAGTCATTTTTATCTTTGGATAGTCTATCTGAACCACCAGTACTCTCAATTTTAAATGATGTGGCTTCTTTCACCCATTCTTTAGGGATAAGTTGCTTATTATTCCAGACACCTTGCTGCAACAATAACTGACCGAATTTCGCCAGATCTTCCGAACGAAGTCGGAGTCCGATCATGCCCAGATTTATTCCCTGAGGATTAAGATCCCAATCGACACCACGGATTCCCAATGGCTTGAAAACTCTTGACTGCAGGTATTCAAACAATGTTTGGCCGGTAACCTGCTGAACAATGGCTGATAGCATAAACGATGCCATATTATTGTACATGAAAACAGTTCCCGGTTTATGAACCGGTTTAGTACTAAGGAACGTATTTATCCAGTCACCATTATTTCCCATCGATCTGGGTTCGGGATCCTGTCCTACTGACATCGTTATAAGATTCTCAACAGTCAGTTCTTTAATATAATCACTTAATGTATCGGGCAGTGAATAGGGGAAAAAAGAAATAACTTTATCAGTCAGCTTCAGCCTGTTTTCTGATACCGCCAGACCAATTCCTGTCGCAGTGAAAGTTTTACTGGCAGAGTACAACAAATGCTTGTTATCCGGTCCGAACGGTTTCCACCATCCCTCTGCTATCACTTTACCATGCCTGAGAAACATGTAACTATGCAATTCCACCCTGCCTGCCGTGTCTACAGCATTCAGAAAATCGATTATTCCTGAAGAAGAGACTCCTTCTGATTCGGGAGTACTTCTCGGTAATTTATCGGTAACCTGCCCTGAAAGTCCGGATGTTAAGACCGAACTTATTATAACTATCAGAGCTACCGGAATTAAGATTTTTTTATTATTATTCATTATCTTATTTATTAATTGTATTATAATTCTCTTATCCAAATATTTCTGAAAGCTACCGGGTTACCGTGTTGCTGCAATGAAATCGGACCAGGTCCGTGTTGCCTTATTATATACTGAGGAATACCTGGAGAAACAGTCGGACCTTGTATACTTACATTATTCTGGATCAATACCCCATTATGAACAACCGTTATTCTTGGTGGGGTAAAATAAGTAGTACTGTCTTTAAAACGGGGAGCTGTATAAATAATATCAAAGCTCTGCCACTCACCCGGTTTTCTGCTCACGTTTACCAGTGGGGCGTATTGCATATATACTGCACCTGCCTGACCATTTCTATAGGTACGGTTATTATAACTGTCAAGTATCTGTATTTCATAGTTCCCCTGTATCACTACTCCGCTATTTCCTCTACCTTGTCCTTCACCGGTAACTACCGTGGGCGTTCTCCATTCAATGTGCAACTGGAAATCTTCAAAACTGCGTTTTGTTGTTAATGAACCTGAACGCTGGCCCGATTCCATTGCACCATCCTTTATAACCCAGGTTACAGCAGGTTTTACGCTTGGTTCTCTGCCAAATCCCCTTTCAGATTCTTCCCATTCTTTATTAATATCCGTACCATCAAATAAAATAATTGCATCTGAGGGAGGATCATTGTTAGTTGCACCTGGTTGTATAATTGTCACTTCCGGGTCCATTATATGTTTTATCTCTGTGAGAAACATGGTTTTCTGCCAGGGTGATAAGGAATCATACAGGTTCTGGAATTTTGTAAAAGTTGCCTGTTGTTCCGGTGACGATCTTGGAAATTGCGCAAAGCTAGCAGCACAGAAGAATAACATTATAATAAATAAATTAAGGTGCTTCATGTTTTGAATAATTAAAAAGGTTAATGTTCTATAATTTTTTTTATGTTACAGGGAATTTACCAACTTTTAGTATCAGACTCAAATCACCTTAATTAATGGCAGATGATTGAACAGGACGATATACAATATTTATTAAAACAAAGAGGGTGTCTTCACCCGGACTTATTTCAAGACACCCTCTCCTCAATCCATTATTACTTAAAAATCATAGTTCACTTCAGGTATTAATACCCCGGATTCTGTGTCAGATTTGTGTTTAAATTTAAAACATCTTGTGGTATTGGTAATACAGTAGTATGTCCGTCTGCATCATATACCCACGCACCAGCCGTAATGTCATGAGGACAACCAACATATTTATCAACTGTAGCTTCCGTGTACTCGCCAAAACGTATCAAATCTTCACGGCGCCATGATTCCCACGCCAATTCCAATCCGCGTTCATCGAGTATCGCCTGAGCATCGACTGAAGTTCTCGGTGTTGCGCCAACACGGGCACGTACTGTATTTATAAGTGTAAGTGCAGTTGCGGCATTACCATTACGATAATAGGCTTCGGCAGCAAGTAAAAGCGCATCAGCATAGCGGTATACAACAATATCGGCGTCAGTGTCAGTATGAAAAAAATTGATAGCATTGGGATCGAACTCGATTTTCCTTAAGCGGGCGCCGCCCCACTTCATAATATATAATCCTATTAAATCACCAAATTCTTCAACACTATAATTAGGACGGGCAAAGAACGGCAAATATTCTCCATAAGGTTTGTAATTTTCAGATACGCCGGAAGCAACAGGTGCGCCGGTTTTGCCATAAACGGGGCCCCACCAAAAACTCAAATCCCAACGAGGATCTGCATTTGAAAAATCATACGTACTATCAGCTGGATCAAAAGTACCACCAAACAGATAAGCACACTTTACAGTTGCACACGGACCATTAGCGCCGAAACCTCCTATAGCAGAAGCATGTGAGTAATGTGTAGTCATCAGAGGAATGGATTGCCAATGTTTTATAGTAGTTTTGTCATTAGGACGAACCCAGATCAGTTCTCCATTACCATCATTTCCTGGATTAAACATGCTTCTAAAATCGGATGATAATACATACCCGGATGAAGCAAGTTTTTCCTGACAATAAATAACCGTTTCCCAGGCATTGCGTGTTACACCGTCAAGCGTAATATCTATAGCTTTCCCGGCATCTGTTACAAATGATTCAACGGCGCTGACACCGCCTGTAAATTTTCCGTCATCCCAGGTATCTCTCGACCATACAGGTGAATTGATAGCCAGTTTTGCCATCATCATATAACCGACATCTTTGGTTATTCTGCCATAAAATTCGGTACTGGGATCAGGAGACCTGCCTACCGGAAGATCCGGAATGATCGCAGCGAGTTCGTCACGAACGAATTCATAAACCTCGCTACGAGTAGACTGAACAATGCCTGACATTGCAGTAGAAGTGGATGTTACAATAGGAACCCTTGCAAAATTATTCAGGGCAAGCATATAATAATATGCCCGCATTGCCTTAATTTCGGATATATAATCAGCCAGGTAATCGCCACCTCCGGCATCAACAAGAGCCTGAAGCTTCTCAATTGATCTGTTACATAAACCAATCATTTTGTAAATATCATTCCATACCACCAGAAAATCACTGAAATCCTCTCCCCAGGTGTGGAAAAAATTGTTTTGATGGAGTCCGCCATCAACCCAGTCTCCCTGACGACCGGGAATCATGCCAAGGTCCGCACTTAATTCCTGATTTCTGTAATAATAACCATAAGCAAAACCCTGATCGTCACCAAAAAAACCAATATTTCCAGTTTCGAGGTAAAGAGACGCCACTGTATTTATATACACAAGCGTTGGAGTACTGTATGCTTCCAGCTCATCGATCTGGCTATAAGGAGTCTCTTTAAGAAAATCCGAACAGCCGAAATTCGCTAATATAAGTACTATACTTAAAGTAATTAATATTTTTTTCATATCTATATATCTTTAAAAGTAAATAAATAAGACAAATACTAGAACGTAAACGAAAGTTGAACAGTATAAGTCCGTAAAATTGGATAGATATTACGAGCGTCTACACCCCCGGTAAGAGGATCAGTGTTAATCAAAGGAGTCAGGCCGCTATATTTCGTAAACGTTATAATATTATTGCATGAGAGCGCCACGCGTGCACTCGAGACAACCTTCAGTTTACTTGTTGGAATGTTGTATCCCAAAGTAATGTATTCAACATTTGTATAGTCGCCCTTTTCCAGCCAGTATGAGCTGTGAGTAATCTGGTAAATTGACAGCCCGGGGGCGGTTTTTAACACATTGTATGAGGGAAATTGATTGAGGTTATTCAGTGACAAGGCTGTATAATTATAAATCATATGTCCGAATGCACCCCTGAGTTGTGTTGACAAATCAAATTTTTGATACCTCAGTTGCAAATTCAGGCTTGCTGTTACTTTTGGTGTCACCTGACCCAGGATTGCACGGTCCGCGTTATCACTCTGATCTATACCCTCCACACCATCAATATCTTCGAAAGCGTATGTTTTCTTACCATTTGCATCAACATCAAATCCGGCATGTACAGGTAAACGGAATAAGCCTACGGGTTGTCCTTCAGCCATATAGGTTACATTGGTGTTTGAAGTATGTCCTGCTCCCGCGGCCCCCACAAGAGGAATCCATAGGGGTGTTGAAAGTTCTTCACCCTTATACGTGCCATGTATTGAAACGAGCTCGTTTTTCTGAAATGCTATATTACCTCCGATATTCAATCCCCAATCTGCACTCCTGATAGCTTCACCTGATAAAGTTACCTCAACTCCCGCATTAGTCATTTCTCCTATATTTGCAAGCAGATCATCATAAGAAAAAGGAGGAACCGGTACCTGATATCTGTAAAGAAGGTCCTTGGTAGTTGATTGATAATAGTCAAATGCACCTCTTAAACGATTATTCAACATGGTAAAATCCAATCCGACATCAAATGTGTATTTTGTTTCCCATTTAAGATCAGGATTTTCATTTTGCTGGTAACCATAACTAACCACATCTTTACCACCATATTTAGTAACTCCGGCTGGTCCCTCCAGTTCCAGAGAATTATAGGGTAAAATCAGATCCTGATTACCTGTTATACCATAACTAACACGTAATTTCAGATTAGAGATCAGGTTCTGACTTTTCATAAAGTCTTCATTGGTTACAAGCCAGGCAGCGGATGCCGACGGGAAAAAGCCCCATTTATTATTTGCACCGAGTTTTGAGGAACCATCGGCCCGGGCATTCAATGTCACAACATATTTTTCATTAAACATGTAGTTTACACGAGCCATATATGAAAGAATATTGTTCTTCACAGCTTCTGATGTGACATTTCCATAGCTGATATTTGATCCTGCCTCGAAATTGTTGTATCTTGGAACATTGGTTTCAAAACCACTGACAACTGCCTGGTCCCAGTAAGTAAAATATGACTGACCTTCCATCAATGCTAAAACGTTAATTGAATGTTTCCCGATATCTCTCATAAAGGTTAACTGTACGTTTCCCAGCCAGTTTCTTTCAAACGTATTTCTCACAGTAGCTTGACCCCTGCCGCCACTTAATTGCTGATAATGATCATTGGGTGTATATTGCTTTCGTACTGTATTATTTTGATCAAATGATCCGAATGCACTTAATGTAAGTCCCTTAATGATCGTTAAAGAGGCTCTGCCACTTGGCATGATACGGTTGGATTCTCTATGATCCTCAATTTCCGACGCTTCCCCCGGATGAGTTGCCATTGAAGCATTGGGATCAAAATCCCAATAACCTGTTGTAGTATTTCTGTGGGAAGGGAATGTAGGATTATAATTACATGCTGAGGTCCAAATTTGCATTATTGGATCATGTCTGTCAGTATAAAATGCCATAATATTCAATTCAAGCTTCATTTTATCCCCAAGGCCCGTCTGACTACCATTAAAACGCACAGAGTAAGTTGTATTGTCTGATTTGCGAACCTGGCCAATCCTGCTGTTTACACCAATTGAGGCAAGCATATTCGATTTTGCAGTGCCCTGGGTAAACGTAAGAGTATGGTTGTTTTGTGATACAAAATCATTCTGTATCCAGTCGATCCAATCAGTACTGGCTCCCATATCATTACCTGCGCTGGCGAACTTAGTTGCATTAAGGTTCCTCCACTCAGCTGCAGATAATACTTCAAGGTTTTTATAAGCCTGACTATAACCAAACTGGCCGGTATAGGATAAATTGCCAATACCCTCTTTGCCTTTTCTAGTTGTCGCAATAATGACACCTGCTGCTCCGCGTGAACCATACTGTGCAGTTTCTGAGGCATCTTTCAGAATAGTAACCTCCTCAATGTCTTGTGATGACATATTATTAAGCATTGTAATTGAACCATATGCACCATCAATAATAACCAAAGGATCATTGCCTCCCGCTAATGAATTGATACCACGCAGACGTACTCTCGGATCATCATTGACATTGCCTCCGTTTTGTGAAATTACCAAACCTGCTACTTTTCCACGAATAGCATCGATGGGGGTTGCAACATAGCCGGTATTCATATCCTCAGCGGTGATCCGCTCAATTGCGCCCGATATGGAACGTTTGGATCCTGTTGCATAACCTACAATAACAATTTCATCCAATTGTAGTATACCCTCCATAAGAGTTATGTCTAAATGTGTTTTTCCGGCTACTGCAACTTCCTGGTTAATATAACCAACATAGGAAATTAATAATACATCTTCGTTCCTTACATCAACTGAAAAATTCCCGTTTGCATCAGTAAGAACACCCTGGCTGGTTCCCTTAACAGCAATTGTTACACCTGTAAGCGGGGAACCATCTTCTGCCAAGACAGTTCCACTTACCCTGTTTTGGGCAAAGGCATTCAAGCTAAACATCACAATAAACATTGTGCACATTAGCATCTTAATAGAATCTCGAAATTTCTTTTTCATAGTATGTCATTTAGGTTATTAAATAATTGTAATTAATTACAATATTGAAATCTATTATTATGCAAATTCCTAAATATTCCTTCATCTCAGGTTAGAAAATCTATTCAAAAGAGTGTATAAAACAACTCATTTCACAATTTTGACACTATTTCGTCAGGGCAGAGCTCTCTAGTGCGGTTACAAAGGAAAAACAGGATTAACAGACGTCAATTAAAATTAATATTAAAACATTACACTTTTTTGACTAGATTTTCTAACCTGTTATGCAAAATAATTTAAGAATTATGTAAAATAATTGTATTGAAGATGAACAACTTTCTCAAAAAAATAAATGTTAAATAACTAAATTCCTATGGAAAAGCAAGTCTGTTCAAAGTTCATTGTCCTTTTTTACTTTGCATTTATGAGCAATATTGTTAATGCACAGGAAACTGTAATCAAAATATGGGGCGGAACAGCCCCCGGATCCGAAAAATGGACGCAAAAAGAGACTTCTATTGAATATCTGTCTCCTTTCTGGAATGAGAAAAATGTTGCCGTGTTTAATGTCGTTGAACCTACGCTGACAGTTTTCTTACCTGCTCCTGACAAAGCTGCCGGCATAGCTGTAATTGTTTGCCCGGGTGGTGGATTTACAGCGTTATCATGGGATACTGAAGGTCCAAATGTAGCCCGGAAACTGGTGGAAAAAGGCATCGCAGCATTTGTTCTGAAATACCGTATAGCTTATTCAGGCGGAACCCCTGAAGAAGTAAATATGATTTGCCAAAGCACTTATGGCGGTAAGGGTAGAACGCCTGAAGTTCAGGAACTGATGCAAAAGAATATGGAGATTTCTCAGTCAATATCTACGGATTTTGAAAAGAGGGATATTGCCACACTTACGATGAGTAAGGAGGTTCTCAGGTCTATTGGAAACATAATAAAAATGGCAGCAAATGATGGCAGACGTGCCATCGAGTATGTCCGTGAGAATGCAGATAGATGGAAAATAAATCCCAATAAGATAGGCATAATGGGGTTTTCTGCCGGTGGTATGTTATCTCTTGAAGTGGCTTTTAACCATACGAAACAAAGTAAACCTGACTTTATCGGTATAATTTATGGTTCAATGGGTTTTGCAGGTGTGCCGGACGACCCGATGCCTATGTTTATGGCATCCAGTCAGAACGAAGCCACAGGTGGAGCTGCTGCACTTTACGCATCCTGGTGCGATGCAAAACTTCCGGCCGAAATACATTCCTTTGTTGGTTCAAGACATGGATTTGGTTACAGGGATAACGGTGATTCAGTAAATATTTGGATTGAATTATTTTACAACTTCCTGGAAAAGACAGGCATGTTGAATAAATAGCCCCGATATTAATAAAATTCAAATTCATATAATTTATAACATAATAAAACCAGTAAAAAATGAAAGCATCTAAAATTATTCTACTTTTTTTTCTTGGCTTTTTATTTATTTCCTGTAAGGAAAAACCATTATCAACGGTTATTGTTACTGAAGCCGGGAAAGTTGAAGGAACCCAGGAAAACGGATTTAAGAGTTTTAAAGGTATTCCGTTTGCCGCTCCACCTGTCGGTGAATTACGTTGGAAAGATCCTCAAGCTGTTGAACCCCGGGAAGGCATATTAAAAGCCGATACATTTGCCTGTGGTTGTTCGCAAGCGCAAAATCTGAGACCGCAGTCGGAAGATTGCCTTTATCTGAATATCTGGACACCTGCAAACTTTGCCAGTGAGAAACTACCGGTAATGGTCTGGATTCATGGAGGTGGTTTTTCTGCGGGAGCCCCTTTGGAAGCTACTTATTTCGGAGAGAAGCTAACCCGGAAAGGTGTAATCTATGTTAGTATAGCTTACCGTCTGGGACAACTCGGCTTTTTAGCACACCCCGGATTAAGTGCCGAATCACCAAATAAAGTTTCTGGAAATTATGGTATACTCGATCAAATTGCAGCATTACAATGGATTCAGAGAAATATTGCAGCATTTGGCGGTGATCCTGCTAAGGTAACTATCTTCGGAGAATCGGCCGGTGCAATATCCGTAAGCATATTGTGTGCATCTCCACTGACCAAAGGCTTGTTCGTAGGGGCAATAAGCGAAAGCGGCGGCAACTTTGGCCCGGTAGAAAAAAATTCCCGTCAGGATGGAATTGTATCTTTAAAAGGTGCTGAAAATATAGGTGTCGAATTTATGAAACAGATGGGGGCAAACTCAATTGAAGAACTAAGAAAAATGGATCCGCAGGATTTCTTTAAAAACAGGTCAGGAGGAAGGGGAGGTTTCTGGCCAAATGCCGATGGTTACGTTATACCTGATGACCAATACAAATTGTATGAAGCCGGGAAATATAATGATGTTAATGTTATTATAGGCACAAATTCAGATGAAGGTGGAATGTTTACCAGACCTTCTGAACCTGATGAATATAAAAAAAGAACTGAAGAACGTTTTGGAGATTTTGCGGAGAGAATTCTTGAAGCATATCCGGGCGAAACTGAAGAACAAACTTATACCTCATCAGCCGATATTTTCCGTGAAACAGCCTTTGCATGGCCATCATGGGCCTGGGCCCGGTTGCAATCACGCACCGGAATTTCGAAAGTATTTATGTATTGTTTCGATCAGAAACAACCCGAAAATCCGCGTATGCCGGTTAAATTAAGGGGTGCGCCACATGCCGCAGAAATAAAATATGTTTTGGAAAATATTGATCCAAAAAGATATGGCGAAGATGATCTGAAATTATCAGACATGATGGGTACCTACTGGACCAATTTTGCAAAATATGGCGATCCGAACGGTGATAATCTGCCTGCCTGGCCTGAATTTACTGAAGAGAATCCCTCTGTTATGTATTTGAAAAGCACTCCGGAAGCAGGTCCTGTTCCAAACCTCGATAAACTGGAACTGATGGAGGAATATTTTAAGTACAGACGGGAATCAGAATAATCCGGTAAGAAGAATATCCGGGATATTTAAAACATAATTTTTAAAAATATTAAATCAATCAACTGAATTATGAGAACATCAGGAAAAGTATACATATTGATTATAATGCTGATTATTGGATTATCTGTTCAGGCTCAGGATAATACAAATGCACGCAGACAACCTCCGACACCTGAACAGATGGCAGCTTTTCGTAAGGCAATGGAAGAACGTTTAAGAAATGATTGGGCCTATCTTGCACGATACAGGGATGATAATGCTGAAATAGGAGATCCTGACCCAGGAGAAGATCGCGTAGTATTCTATGGAAACTCCATTACTGATTTCTGGATAAATATTATGCCTGAGTTTTTTGCCGGCAAACCGTATATTGACCGTGGTATTTCCGGACAAACAACGCCTCAGATGCTTGTAAGGTTTCGTCAGGATGTCATAAACCTGAAACCAAAGATGGTAGTAATATTGGCAGGAATTAATGATATCAACGGTAATACGGGTCCGTCAACCCTTGAGATGATTGAAGATAACATCAGATCGATGGTAGAAATTGCCAAAGCAAACAATATTCAGGTTGTACTTTCTTCCGTACTGCCATGTGATTCTATCTATGTACGTCCGGATCTTCACCCTGCTGAAAGAGTCTTGCTGCTGAATGTCTGGCTTAAGAAGTATGCAACCGAGAATCAATGCGTTTACCTCGATTATTTCCCAAATCTGGCTAATGAAAAAAACGGATTGAAAGAGGAATATACAAATGATGGAATTCATCCAAATAAGGCAGGCTATAAAATTATGGCTCCTCTTGCTGAAGAAGCTATTAAGAAAACTTTGGCAGCTTCGGGTGATAATGTACAAAGTGGTCCTCCACTGTAATGTACACATGTTTTAGAAAAAAGGATTAACAAATATTTAAGAATTACATATTATATATACTTATAGCCCTGATAAATTCCTGTTCATTATCTCTAAGCCTTATTTTATTTGATTCTATAATAGATTTCATTCTTGTTTTATCAATGAAAGAAACATTTAGAAGATCACGTGTTCTTAGTTTAAGCTTTTCATACTGATGATCATTATTGAAAATATAATATTTTGTATCATCTGCCAATTCAAAAACGTCAGACAATCTGATTACCCTCCTGAATGCATAAAAGCTATATTCCCCCTTTACGAGTGTTTGAAAAAAGCAGTCGGCTGAATCATTTTCAAATGGTAACCTGATCCCTTTCTTAATAATAAAAGAAGCGGCGATATTATCAGAGTCATCAAATAGATTAAATCCTTTTATACAGGCTTTGCATAAGACACAAGTGATAAAATCTTCCTTAAGCCATAATAGTTGATCCAGGTATCCTTCATAACGGAGAGACAAACCGGTAATTCTCTCACCATTGGCCAGAAATACTTCACCGTTAGTCCAGTTGTTAAAATACGGATCGCCTTTATATCCGACAACCGGTTCTATGTATTCAATACCCATCATACCATCTCGCATATTCATCATATATGACTCATCAGGCTCAAATTTCAATTGATCAGTCTGAGCAAAGACATTTTGAATTGCACATAACACAATAAGACAAATAAATGTGTTCTTCATAACAGATCCTCTCATTTTACACTAAAAGAAACGCTGGCATCTAATGGAATGCCCGATGATGTAATTCCCTGTATTTTTGCATTGGATTTACCCGCCAGCCGTGATGTTGTAAACTCAACTGTTACTTTATTATTGCCGCAAACCTTCAGATCCGGATTCCAGTACAGGTTGCTCCTGAAATCAGGAAAGCGTGATCGCGATTGGGCAGGTGCCACATATTCATTATTTTCATTCTCCTCATCGGTTACTGCAACTGTATTCTGAAGAACCAAAGTTTGGTTCTTTATATAAGGTTCAGGTATCTTCATATCATGTGTATAAATAGAGACAACTGCGTTATATTTTAAATCTCCGGCCAGAAATCTGCTTGAATTTATTATTTCAATTCTTTGAATATCCTGTGTACCCAATGTAGCAATATAATTAATGTCACGGAATGGCACACCATTCAGTAAGACCAGATTATTTTCGTTCAAAGCGCCCTTACTGTCATTATAGACCTCTAAATAATAATTGTCCTTACGGTTTTTAAGTTTCAACTGAGGAATGATATTGGCTGTAATTTCTTTAAAATTAACCATCTCAGTATAATCGGCCGGAACGATAATTATGTCGGGACAGGCAAAATAACTTATTCCGGACATCGTTTCAGGTTTCTTTTCCCCGATTATTTCTTCTGTGTATACTGTTTCGATGAGTCTGATATCTTTTGCCTGGTTTAGAAATGCCATCTGTTCAGTTGATAAGGGAACCGAAATGTCAGAACTCCCCGGATACGGGATGCTCTTTTTTTCTATATCCCAAAGTATATCAGGGTTTTCAGTGTTGTCAGCAAGCTGAAGAATTATTTCCTTATTATCATAAAACTGATTCAGATAAAAACGGAAGTTACCTTCTGAATCTGCGGCAGAGTACATTATTTTTGGAGACACACTATCAACAACTGCCAGTAATATTCTGGCATCTTTGACAGGAGAACCATCATTCTTGTTCAATACCTGACCGTTAAGAATATATGCATAATTCTCCAGACCATTGAAAAAGGGTTTATCATTTATTTCTTTATATCGGTTAAATTGTTCAACTATATTAGTATTTTGAAGAATTCCACTGAAGGGTGTTTCTATTAACACAGACAATGAAAGGTTTGCAGTATCATTGAGCTGCAAATTATCCATGTTAATCTCAAGTACTACTTTATCATTTGTACGATACACAGATTTTGAAGCTCGCAGCCGTATGTCAGGTTGGTTATCAGGTATTGTTACTAACCTGGTTTGGTTGTCAGTTACAGCATTCGAGACAGGCATATATATGGAATCAGGTGTCTCTCTGGCTAAATTCAGAATGAACAATTCCTGGGAGAAGATATTCTCAGGAACGCTTTCTTTTATCCGGTTTGTGTATGCTGCAAGCTCGTAGACACCTGCATTCATACTTTCGGGCAACTGATAAGAACCGTGTAATGTGCTTTTGTTGAGATTTACCCGCCATAATATTTGTTTCCCGTTTTTATGCTCCGAAAGTACAAAATACAGAATTTTACTTTCAGGAACCTGTAAAGGGGACTTTCCATTTACCACATATACTTTATAGTGTATATTTTCACCTGCCACATAGACTATTTTATCGAGGTGTACAAATATCTTCTCACAGTCATCAGCAGGATAATCCCTGCCGTTGACTGACCCTCCATATATGAGTAAGTCATTTATTGCTATGATAAGCAAGATAAAAGTGAAGATTTGTATTTTATTTCTGGTCCTCATTATTCCTAAATTACTTTCATTTCTAAAAACCAACCCAAAAATCAGGAGGATCCCCACTTTGAGAACCACTTTCAAGATAGTCAGGAAATGTTGTCAGAATTTTTGATCTGAACATGTTTTTGTTAATAAAAAGAAATGCTTTATAGCTAACGGCCATTGATGATGCTTCAAATACCCCCGATACTGTTCTTGCCGGATCATTTACACAATGAATATTGGTTTTTATTTGTGAAGGAACCGGAGCAAACATCTGATTGTCTGAATTTAATTGCCGGTCTATTGAATGGTAATAATCGTAAACTCCGGCTGAAATAGCATAAACCTTTAGAATCAGCACCCAGGGAGTTGTGGATGACGTAATAGCATAACGAGGGGGATTATCAATCCATTGTAAATAGCCGATTTTATGTTCCGGTAATATCTGACGGCCATTATTTGCGATTATAAAATCAACACTATAAAAATCATCAATCACGGCAGGACGTTCCCATATATAAATACTAGATGCTTGTGGAGCCATAGGTGGTTGTATAAGGTAAGAAAATAGTTTTATTACTGAGGTATTGAATCTGTAATAAACAGTTGAGTTTGTTTCTGCACTCAGGTCAGTAAAAAGATAGAAACCATTCTGTATTTTGGTCTTCGTAACAGGTTCCCCGTCAGAATTATATGAATAAACATCCAGTTCACCGAGACGGGCATAAATACTGTCGATTACCGGTTTTTCGTTTATTTTCACCGGATCTGACTCATATTCGTTTCCGTCAGGTGTATTGACGTGAAGAGTATATACACGTCCGTTAACACCTGTAAATTCATCAGATACAGGCCTGTATGAACCCGCTGATTCTTCAGGCAGTTCAACCTGATTTCCGGAATTATCGGTAATAAATACTGTAGCATTGCTCAAAGGAATCTGCGTGTTTTCATAATAACCCATAGCATAAGAGATACTTACTTCAGGAGAGAAACCTTCACATATCATTCCCTCAATAATCAAAGTATGTTCAAGAGATCTGATATCATCCGGAAAATAGACTTCCCTGCATGAGGTAATAGTGATAATTACTACTACTAAAAGAATCCCCGTTATTTTAATGACCTTCATCAATATGAACTGTATTAAAAGACAAATGTATAATTCAGTGCAGGTATTGGTTTACCAATAAAATAAAGCTTATACAAACTAAAGCTGCTAAAATTGTTAAATTCACCTGGATCTTCTTTTTTATAATATACAGTATAAGGATTTTTTCTGCCATAGATATTCATCAGAGAAAAGCTCCATGATCCCTTCCATTTCTTTTTTATCCTTAGACTTTCATCGAGAGTAACTGTAAGATCAAGCCGATGATAATCGGGTATACGGTATTCATTTCTTTTGGAAAAGACAACCATAATTTCCCCGCCTGTTGAATACTTATATTCGGGTAAGGTGATTGGTTGGCCGGTTGAATATGTAAAGTTAGCCGAGAGCTGTAATCTTCGATTGACATGCCAGTTTGCTACAATGCTAAAATCATGAGGCTTATCGTATGATGACGGAAAGTACTTGTTATTGCTGATTATCTTGCCCTGATTGAGACCCGTTATTTTTCGCAATGATCTCGAAAAGGTATAGCTGATCCAACCATCGATTTTGCCGCTGTTCTTTTTAAATGAAAACTCAACACCATAATTTGCGCCTTTGGCGTTTAATAGTACACCTTCAAGATCAGAATTCATCTCAAGAACCGCACCATCCTTATACTCAATAAGATTAGATAAACGCTTGTAATATACTTCAACAGAAGTTTCAATAGTATTATCTGAAAAATTCCGGTAATAGCCCAATGCAAACTGATTGGCGATGAGTGGCTTAATGTTTGAATCAGCCAGTTTCCAGATATCACCCGGTGTAGAGACTAATGATAACGAAATCATGGAAATATATTGGAGGTTACGGTTATAGCTCATTTTTACTGAGCTACGCTCGTTTATCAGTATTCTTGATGAAATACGTGGTTCGAATCCGAATATCTTACCGGAATCTGGTCTTTGGTACCCTGATATTCTTAATCCCGTGTTGAATGTAACAAAATCATTGACAGTATATTCATCATTCAGGAAAAAGGCACCTTCATAAGCCTTTTCAGACTTCAGACTTGCCGGAATTATTATTGAACAGGTATCAAGCGTAGTTTTTTCTCCGGGATGAACAACATAATTGGCCAGGTTTACCCCGGCATCAGTTGTATGATGCTGAATACCGCTATATTTAATTCTGTATTTCAGACCAGTATATTGAATCCCTGACTTTATACGACTTTGCATAAAAGTGCTGCTGATATCGTCTTTTATTACATGATAATTGCTATAAGATAAAGTAAGATATGAACCCAGATTTGATTTGAGCATATAGTTCCAGTTAACTGATAAAAGTTCACTTCCGTAATTATATTTTACTTCTGAAGCAAACTTGAATGCATCACTACATAAATAACCCGAAATTGAAATAATATTTTTAGGCAGATTCAAATGCAGTGTGCCATTAATATCATAAAAAGAAGCCTTGCTTTTCCTCAGGTTATAATCATTCATTCTGTTCAGGATCCAATCCGAGTAACTGGTTCTGCCACTTAAATCAAAGAATATTTTGTTTTTATATAAAGGCATCAAAGTGGTTATTCTGCTGTCATACGAACCAAAACCGCCTTTAATTCTGAATTTTTCCGGAGGATTATTAATGGTTTTTATGTCGACGACAGATGAAACCCTTTCTCCGTAAATAGCAGGAATATGTCCTTTATATAATGACAGATTCTCAACAATATCCGGATTAATAACAGAAAAAAGGCCAAAAATATGTGATGTATTAAAAAGTGGCGTTCCATTTACCAGATAAAGATTCTGGTCTTCTCCTCCTCCCCTCACATTAATGCCTGAACTAAACTCGCCAACCGATTTAACGCCAGGCATTGCAGTCAGCCCTTTTAAGATATCCTTCCCTCCTGCAACCACGGGTAATTGTTTTAATCTTTTTACATCAAGTTTTATAATACTCATCTGATGGCTTGTAATATTTCTGTCGACACGTTCGCCGTAAACAATAACTTCATTAAGGGTTACTGTTTTATCAATCAACACAATATTTAATACTCCGTTGCCAACAATCCTTACTTTGTATTCGCATTGTTCATATCCCACGCAAGATACATTTAACGTATAGGAACCGGGGGTCAGCATTAATTTGTAATTACCCTGAACATTTGAAACAGCACCCTGTGGAAGATTATTGACCTGGATAGTTGCTCCTGTAACCGGATCGTTTGTTTTACCATCAGTTACCTGTCCGCTTAAAACAGCTGTTTTTAATTTCCCCGCATCCTCTTCATCTCCTATCAGAATAACATTTCGGTCTGAAGAAGCTTCAACGCTGTAATCTGTCATTTGCCCTAAGAATGCAGCGGCTTTTTCTTTTGGCAGAAAAACCACATTGCTATCATTTATTATCCTATAAATATAAGGTTTGCCATTCAGGATCCTTTTTACTGATTCTTCAAGGGTATTATTTGTTATAACAACATTCAGGGTGTCATTTCTGAACCATTCCTCCTTATAATAAAACATTACCTGATATTTGGCTTCAATTTGGTTAAGTGCTGATATCATCGGCACTTGTAAGAACCTTTCAGAGATTCTTAATGATTCAGGCTGTTGGCACCATAATAGCGAAGGGGCAAGAACAAATAAAAAGAAAACCAGCCTTTTATTTGGCAGTGTTGAATCCATGTTGACTTTAATCGGTACTTCGTTTTACTTTGTTATCTCATCCTCAATAACATAGTCATCTTTTCCCGTTTCTTCTCTCAACCTTTAGAATCTCATTTAAAAAGCAATTGTGCAAATTCCGTTAAGTAAGGTCTCCAGGTAAACCATGTATGTGCACCTTCAGACTCCCTGTAAACAAAATTAAAGTCGTGCTTTTTAAGTAGTTCAACAAGGGCCTTAGTGCCGGTATAGGCCAATGGATCTGTAACTCCGCAACCCACCCAATAAAGTTTTGGTTTACTTGCCTTGAGCGTTTCTATCTGATTTTCGATTTCAGGGCTAGGATTCCTTACTCCTGCACTGAAAACACCGATATAGGAAAAAAGATCAGGATTATTAAGCGTTATATTGAAAGAATGCATACCACCCATTGACAGACCTGTAATAGCACGGCCCTCCTTAGTTGGAATAACACGGTATGCTGATTCAATGAAAGGGATTATATCATTAACCAGGCTTTTCTCAAAAGCTCCATACGAAAATGCCATTCCGGGAGCGGGCACATTTTTAATAACAGGGCCTTCACCCGGGGCAGCTGTTTGATTCGCGTATCCATTGGGCATTACTATGAGCATAGGCTTAGCTTTTCCCTGTGCTATCAAATTATCTAAAATCAGATGTGCTTTCCCCATTGTAGTCCATCCTTCTTCATCAATAGAACCTCCATGCAACAGATACAAAACAGGGTATTTATCTGTTCTGTTTTCGTATCCGGGAGGCGTATAAACAAGCATCCGGCGGTACAGGCCTAAAGAAGGCGAGTTATACCATACCCTGTTAAGAGATCCATGGGGAACTTCGTTTACATCAATGTATTCTGACTCCTTTCCCGGAATGAATAAAACACTTAAAAGAGTAGCACCATCCCTTTTTACAATTACATTGCTTGGATCAGTTACCATAACTCCATCTATGATATAACTATAACCATAAGAATTGGGTTTTATCGGACCAAGAGTAATTGTCCAGAGACCTGTGTTATCTTTTACGAGCTGCTCGCTTACAATCGGTCCCCTTTTCATTACTCCGTTTTCAAAAGAAATAGATCCATACCCGGGCATCCACTCCCCGGTAATCTCTACATCATGTGCTTCAGGTGCATATAAACTGAATTTCACCCTGTTATCCTCCAATATTTCCTTTGAACTTCTGGTCGGAGGTGGCTGTGCAATTGTTAATAATGAAAAAAGAAACATGAAAATCGGAAAAAATACTGCTTTCATAATTTTATTTTTTTACGTTAACATTAATAGGATTTTTAAGATACTTGTATTGTTTTTCTGGCTTCTCTGTCCGGATCATTCTTCACTTCACTCACATCGTCCAGGATCATTGTTTCGCCATTTTCAGCCGTATATTCCGGCCAGACCGGCAATCCTCCTCCGTTTGGATTTCCCGTCTTCATAAACTGTATCAGTGAACCTGCCATTTTTGTGGCCAGATTTCTTGGTCTTGCTCCGCCACCTGTATGAGAAATCTGAACATCGGTATTATAAAACCAGAATGAAATATCCATTGTATGAAATGCTCTTAGGCGGCCGTCAAATAACGGTGGATTCCAGCCAAACCATGACAGGTAAACGGGAGCTTTCTTCAACGCGACCTTTCTATTAGCCAGGTCAATCTCCCTTTTTCTGTTGTTAATTGCCAGAGATAGAATCTCAACCGGTTTTCTGTCCGGGAAACATTTTGCATAAGCATCAATCGTCGCTGAGGGATCATTTAAAGGCTCTCCCATAGCAAATCCCGTTTGTGCCATTTCCTTTGCTTTATCTAAAGAGATATCTTCAAGAGATGAATCAAATGAGCTTGGTGATGTTTCATAAAAAGTACTGCAAATTATCATCGGAATGTCTGCTGTTAAAGGATTGGCATCCGGAGTATAAGCCTGCCGGGGTATATAATAACCATCAACAACCGGACTAAATCCCATTAACATGCTCTTCACTCCTTTGAATCCTGGGTTTCCTGTTTCATTCCTGAGCCTATTGCCTGCCTTGACAGCCAGGGTATAATAATCCCTCCAGGGCATTTCCTGAAGTTTATCTATTTGTGATGATGTTAACCCGGCTTCTTTTAAAACAAATGCTCCAAGTTTTTCACTATACTCTTTCTCTGCAATACTGAGCAGGGTGCCACTTAAAAGAACAGCTTTATGAAAAAGCCCTTTTGCTGAAGGCATCGCAGTCAGAGTGCATACCTTTGCTCCTCCACCGGATTGTCCCATGATCGTTACATTGCCGGGATCTCCTCCGAAATTCGAAATATTATCCTTTATCCATTGCAGGGCTGCCACTATATCCAGTATGCCAACATTTCCTGATGCTGCATATTTCTCATCACCAACTCCCGCCAGATTCGTGAACCCCAGCGGGCCAAGCCTGTGATTCAATGAACAAAATACAATATCTCCAAAACGACTCAGATTCTCACCATGATATTCGGGATGCTCAATTGAGTTACCGCTTGTGAAACCACCGCCATGAATCCACAATAAAACCGGACGTTTTTTATTGTCTTTGTATCCTGGTGTCCATACGTTTATTCCCAGACAGTTCTCACTTACATCATCATAATGCCAGTAATCAGTAAAGGCAAGATATCTGTTTGCATAGAAGTTTTCCAGCAGCTGTGGCGCAGCGTTAGGCCAATATACTGCCGGATAAATATCTGTCCATGGTTCAGGTTTTTGGGGTGGCATGAATCTGTGTTTACCTGTAGTATTTGCCCCATACTGTATTCCGAAAAAATTATAGATATCTTTATGGATGAATCCTCTTACCTTTCCATAAGCAGTTTCTGCCACAGCAATATTATCACCAATAAAGATCACCTGTCCGTCTTCTTCTTCCTTTTTATTCGTTGAAGGTGAGGCACAGGATGAAGTTGATCCTGCAGTGGCACCAATGGTTAATCCGGTGGCGCCGGCACCTATTGTCTGAATGAAATTACGTCTTGATGTTATCATGCCTGTTATTTAAAAAGAACCGGAACACATTCTGTAAGGTATATTCGCCAATTGAACCAGTTATGTCTGCCAGTTGATCCATTATAGAAATAATTAATGTTATACTTCTTAAGCAATGGCAACAATATCGTTGTTGTGCCAACTGTCGTCACGTATTATCCGATCATTGATTCCTGCCAATCTTTGGAACACAGGATTTTAAACCGGTAACGATTTCCTGGCTTCCCTGTCCGGATCATTTTTAACTTCACTGATATCATCCAGAATCATCGTTTCTCCATTTTCAGCTGTATATCCGGGCCAATCAGGAAGCCCTCCACCGTTCGGATCACCGGTTTTCATAAACTGTACCAGCGTAGATGCCATTTTTGCTGACAGATTACGAGGTCTTGCCCCACCTCCAGTATGTGAAATCTGAACGTCAGTATTATAATACCAGAATGAAATATCCATTGTATGGAAGGCTCTTAACCTTCCGTCAAATACAGGCGGATTCCAGCCAAACCATGCAAGATAAACAGGAGCACCATTCTGGATGTATTTTACATTACAAAGATCAATCTGAGATTTCCTGTTACTTATTACCATCGACAAGATCTCTATAGGTTTTCTGTCAGGGAAACACCTGGCATATGCATCAATTATTGCTGATGCATTGTCACCGAATGGAATCCTGCTAAAACCCCTGGTTGTTTTTACCATCTCTTTTGCTTCATCCATTGTAATATCTTCAAGTGATGAATCAAATGAACTGGGTGATCTTTCATAAAAAGTACTACATACTATCATCGCAATATCTTTTGACAGAGGTGAGGCTTCCGGTGAAAAGGGATGCTGAGACACATATGTCCCGTCAGCTACCGGACTAAATCCACCCATCATACCTATAGCCCCGGATTCCTGTCTCATTTTCCTTACTGCATTGTTTGTTAATGCATAGTAATCTCTCCATGGCATCTCCTGCAGTTTATCGATCTGTGAAGGAGCCAAGCCGGCTTCCTTCATGATATATGATGCAAGTTTCTCAGAATTCTCCTTCTCACCGACTCTGAGTCCGGTTCCACTCAAAGCAACTGCTTTACCAAATAATCCTTTTGCAGATGGCATGGCTGTAAGCGTACAGACTTTTGCTCCACCGCCTGATTGTCCCATGATCGTCACATTTCCGGGATCTCCTCCAAAATTTGAAATATTATCCCTTATCCATTCCAAAGCTTCAACTATATCCAGCATACCTACATTTCCCGATGCCGCATATTTTTCTCCGCCTATACCGGCAAAATCTGAAAACCCGAGAGGACCGAGTCTGTGGTTCAGTGAACAAAATACAATATCTCCAAAACGACTCAGATTCTCACCATGATATTCAGGATGCTCAATAGAATTACCGCTGGTGAAACCTCCACCATGAATCCATAACATCACCGGACGTTTTATATTGTCATTGTAGCCTGGTGTCCATACGTTTATGCCAAGACAATTCTCACTTATATCATCATAATGCCAGTAGTCTGTAAAGGCAAGATATCTGTCTCTGCTAAAAAAATTCTCTGTTAACTGGGGCGCAGCGTTAGGCCAGTATACTGCCGGATAAATATCAGTCCATGGTTCAGGTTTCTGTGGCGGCATGAACCTGTTCTTACCTGTAGTATTTGCGCCATACGGTATTCCGAGGAAATTATAGATGTCCTTATGGATAAATCCTCTGACTTTCCCATTGGTCGTTTCGGCAATGGCAATATTATCGCCAATAAAAATTACCTGCCCGTCTTCTTCGTCTTTCTTGCTTGTATTGGATCCACAAGAAGAAACTGAAATTGCAGCAGTTCCCATGGTCATGCCGGCAGCTCCGGCTCCCACAGTCTGAATGAATTTACGTCTGGATGTTTTCATTTTATTAGGGTTAATTTGTGATTATATATTCTGAACTCGTTATTAAGTATTATTTAAACTTATTTCTATCCCGACATTTTAACCTCCGGATAAGATCAATACATTTTATTAAGATTGTAAAACATTCACCACAAGACTGTTATTCAAAGCTTATATCAAGATTAAAATCTATTATGATTGTTTTATATATTTTTGGTTGAAAGGGAGAAAAGATGTATGAGCTTATACTCATTATTTTCCTCCCTCTCTAACCTAACCCACCAACCTCATAACCCTCTGCATAAAACAATCGATCAGAATCATACCTGACTTTCTTTTAACAACCCAAGTTCTTTTTCAATTTGTTCCAAAGGCTTACCTTTTGTTTCGGGTATCCAAATCAATACAAAAAGGAAAGCCATAATACTTAGTACTCCGAACAGCCCAAATAAATAGTGCAATCCCAAACTACCTTGAATTACAGGGGCCAAATAGACTGTAATGAAAGTACACAACCAGCTAACGGCTGTGGAAAACGACATTGCCACTCCTCTTATCCTGTTCGGGTAAATTTCTGAAATAACCACCCACATTATAGGTGCAAAGGAAGCAGCAAAAAAAGCTATATAAACAAGCAATGCAATCAGGACGGCTATTCCGTTTTGCACCGGTTTTGCAAATTCAAAAAACAAGTAGGTTAAAGAAATGCTCATACCAAGTGCGCCCCAGATCAGCAAGGCTTTACGACCTTTTCTATCTACCAGCCAGAGAGCCACTATCGTCATAAGAAAATTCACTAATCCCACAACAATAGATTGGAATAATGAATTATCAGTTGCTGAGCCTGCCGCCTGAAATATGTTTGGAGCAAACATAATGACAGCATTTATCCCTGTAATTTGCTGAAATGCAGCTAATAATGTCCCAATTAATAAAATTTTCCTGGTTTTGTTTTTGAAAATATCTTTTAAACTTATTTTACTCTCACTTCTTTCAACTAATATTATTTTCTCCATTTCAGGCAGTTCTTCATCTATTAATTTCTGCCCGCCAATTTTTCTCATTACATTTATCGCCTCATCTTTCCTGTTCTTAGACAGAAGCCATCTGGGGCTTTCCGGCAAAGATGTCATAAGGAACACCAGGTAAATTACTCCGAATACAGACGGAACTGCAAGCATATAGCGCCAGCTGTTTTCACCCAATCCAAACATTATATAATCTATCACATAAGCAAGTAAAATACCGAATGTTATGGCAAACTGATTCATTGAAACCAGTCTTCCGCGATTATAAGCTGGTGATACTTCAGAAATGTACATAGGACCTACCACCGATGTCATTCCAACCACCAATCCGGAAAGCAAACGGAAAGTAATCAATAAAACGGCTGAACTTGCTAATGCACAACCAAGTGCAGATATTATGTATAAAACTGCAGTGGTGATCATTATTTTTTTTCTCCCGTATTTTTCCGTGAAACTACCGGTAATAAGAGCACCAAAAAGACAACCAATAGTTAAAAAAGCTGCAACAGTTCCTAAACCGCTATCACTTAAACTGAATTTATTTTTTATCATATCCACAGCTCCTGAAATTCCGGCCATATTCAGACCGAAAAGTAACCCCCCGTTAATTGCAACAAATACTATCCAATATAAGTACTTCTTATTCATGTATCTTTTTGTAAAACAATATATTAAACCAATATTTTATTTTGAATGCATTATTTACTAGAGCCATCTGGTCTGTAATTCTGCCAGAGTGTTATTCCCATTATTCCAAATTGTGTGATTTAATTATTTTCAGAATTTCACTTTGCTTGTAAGTTGGAGTTGCCCCTGTCATTGTCGCAACAAGGGCACCCGTAGCACATGCATATTCCAATGATATATCTAATGATTCTCCGGATAGATATTTGGCAAGGAAACCTGCCAGAAAAGCATCTCCGGATCCGACAGTGTCTTTTACATCAACCTTAAATCCGGAATGCTCAAGAAATTCTCCACGACTATAAATTAACGCCCCGGCAGCTCCTCGCGTAACACATATTATTTCACAATGATATTTCTCTGAAAACCATTGTGCTAGTTCTTTTTCGCCATAATCCTTACCATACCATCCGGCAATGACTTTAATCTCATCATTATTCAATTTTACAATGGAGGCACTTTCGAGAAGCTTTTCTACAACCTCTTTATTATAATAAGGCGCTCTAAGATTTACGTCGATAAGCTTCAGGCAACTATTATTTTTCAGAATGTTTAAAATCGTTCTTCTTGTAACAGATTGTCTTGAAGCCAATGTACCATATATGATGACATCAGCTTTGTTCACAGCATTTTTTAACTCTTCTGAGAGTTTGATTCTGTCCCAGGCAACATTGTCCACAATTTCAAATCTCACATTATTGCCGTCAGATCCCAGATGTACTTCTGCCGTACCGGTGGGAAACTTATCGTCAACCTGCAATAATCCGGTGTCCAATCCCTGTTGTTCAAGATAGTTTTTAAGATCGTCCCCAAGATGATCATCTCCAATTCTGCCTGCAAATCTTACTTCCACTCCAAACTTTTTCAGGTGGAGAGCAACATTCATCGGAGCACCACCCGCTCTGGCACCTTCGGGCAACAAATCCCAGAGAGTTTCACCTACACAGAGTATTTTTTTCTTGGTTTTCGTGGTTTCGTTATTAATATCAGCAGATGCTATCATCAAATAATTTTGTTTAAAATTACCAGTTGGATGTTAGTTTGAACAGTTAAAATATGTTCATAAAGGCATAATAAATGTGCCAGCTATGGTAGTATAACCAGCTGTTGGGGAAAAACTATTCAATATGGTATGAAAAACCGGTCATTTTTTGTAAATAATATAAGGAGAAGAAGAATATTACTAAAATTTATTTAAAATCAGAAAGCTGAAAAACAGACAACTTATAAGCAGTAAAAAAAATAAACCAAATATAGAATTCCCTGAATAAGGCAATATTGACAGAATCATATTTAGGTAATTTAAATTTTATGTATTAAGATTTAAAATACTTTTGTATAAAGTTGCAAATGAAACATTTTTAGGACAGGATGAAATAATGTTTTTGAAATAGAGTATTTAAAACCTGTTTTTTTACCTATGAAAAGGTACTTATTAATTATACTTATTCTGTTGACCGGATGCATTAAAAATATGGATCGGAATCCGGGAAAAAAGATGGTCATTGGTTTTTCTCAGTGCACAATGATTGATGAATGGCGTAAAGCTATGGTTGAGGACATGAAGAGGGAAATCACTTTTTATCGTGACTTAAACATCGAATTGATAGTAAAGGATGCAGGAGATGACAATGATAAACAGATTGCAGATATTAACGAGTTGGTTTCAAAAGGAATTGATCTGTTAATTGTTAGCCCTAATGAAGCAGAACCTCTTACTCCAACGGTGGAAAGAGTTTTTAGTGGAGGAATACCTGTGATAGTAGTTGACAGGAAAATAAATTCAACAAAATATACAGCTTTTATTGGAGCTGATAATCTATCTATCGGGAAAGAAGCAGGTTATTTTGCAGAGGAATTATTAAAGGGAAAAGGGAAAGTGTTGGAAATTACGGGACTAAAAGGCTCTACTCCAGCCAAAGAAAGGTCTTTGGGATTCCATGAAATAGTTGACAAATTACCAAATATCAGTACAATAAAAGCCATTGAAGGAGCCTGGCTTGAAAGTAAAACATTAGAATTGACCGATAGTCTATTCAGGGTATTTAACGATTTTAACCTCATTTTTGCTCACAATGATTTCATGGCAAATGCAGCCTCAAAATCTGCCAGAAAATATAATCTCAAACCGTATATTATAGGTGTTGATGGGATGAATACTCCTACTGGTGGTGTCAGTATGGTGATTAACGGATTTATAGATGGTACTGTTTTTTATCCTTCGGGAGGTGATAAAGCGATTCAACTTACGATTCAGATACTCACCGGAAAGCCGTATGAGAAAAACATTGATCTGAGCACTTACAGAATTGATAATACAAATGCCAGGACTTTGTGGCTTCAGGGGCAGCAGTTAAATGATCAACAAGACAAAATCGACAAACAAAGTGACCAATTAAATATAATGTCTGATATCCTTCAAAAAAGGAGGACTTTATTGCTTCTGACTTACACTACAATAATTCTGTTAATCCTTATTGTAAGTCTTATACTTAGATCGTGGAAACATAAGAATAAGATGAACAAGATCCTGGATGAGAAGAATAAAACAATAATTAAACAAAACGAAATTATTACAAAACAGCGTGACGATTCTCTCGACCTGCTAATAGTTGCAGAAGAGGCCAGGGAAAATAAACTGCGACTTTTTACAGATTTATCACATGAGCTTAGAACTGTTGTCACTCTGATTATAAATCCTATCCGGGATATCCTTAATCTTGTCAATGATGAATCAGTCAGAAAAAAAATTCTGGTACTGCAAAGGAGTACAGAACGGCTGGCTCGTCTCACTGACGGAATTTTAAAATTCCGAAGTATAGAAAATAATAAATATCATTTGACTTTTTTCAGTGGTAACATAGCACAGTTCATAACTAACATCATTGAAACTTTTCATGAACAGGCAGACAAGAAAGATATTAGACTTAATTCGGAAATTGAAAACGAAATATATGCCGAATTTGATTTGGGTGTGATTGAAAAAGTCATGTATAATCTTCTCTCTAATGCGATAAAGTTCAGTAACAGATCAGGTGTCATTACGGTTTCTCTGAAATCTGAAAATTCAAAAATCGTTATTACGGTTAAAGACTCCGGAATAGGTATTCCAAAAAATGAATTACCTTTTATATTTAATCGATTTTATAAAATCAACAACCAAAAATATACTTCCGAAAATGAAAATATAGGATTAGGTTTAGCTTTGAGTAAAGAACTAATTCAATTGCATGGTGGTAAAATTGCTGTGGAAAGTACTGAGAACAGAGGAACAAGTTTTACTATCTCTATACCACAGTTTCATAACAAGCCTGATTCTGAAATTAATAATAAGACTAATCAAATAACGGACTTTAGTATTGATTTTTCTGGTAAGACTGATAAAAGCAAAACAATACTTGTAGTGGAGGATAATACGGATTTATTACTGGTGATAACCGATATTCTCGGTAAATATTATAATATCATTTCGGCAAATAATGGAAAAGAAGGGCTTGATATTGCCATCAGAAAGTTGCCGGATCTTATATTAAGTGATATCCTGATGCCGGTAATGGATGGAATGAAGATGTGCATCAAAATCAAAGAAAATCCATTAACATATCATATGCCGGTTATTTTGTTAACTGCCATAGACTCAGAAGAAAATATGATAAAAGGGTTCGATATTGGAGCTGATGCATATATTACCAAACCATTTAATGAATACCTTCTGTTATCAAATATCAAAAGCCTGTTAGAAAGCAGGGAAAAAATGCAACAATTCTTTTGCCCTTCACCTTATTTCAGAGAACTGCTTCAAACAAAAGATATGGCTGAAGGGGCCTTTATAAAAGATTGTCTCAATCATATCTATGAAAACCTTGTGAATGAAAATTATACGTTAGAGAATCTGTCTAAGAACATGAATATGTCACGATCTTCTCTTTACCGTAAAATACTTGAAGTGACAAAGCTTCGACCGGTTGATTTTATTAAAAAAGCCAAATTAAACTATGCAGCAAAACTTATATTATCAAATGATACCTGGAATATAAATGAGATTTCGTGGAGATCAGGTTTTTCGGATGCTAAATACTTCAGCAAATGTTTTTATCATGAATTCGGAATAAATCCCAGCCAGTTTTCCAAAGATTATCTGAAGACTAAAAGCGTACCTTTCAATAATTAAGCGGAAGCAAGCACTGTCACTCTTTCCCTCGCTTTTACATTTTTATTTCCGCCTTCAGGATGGAGGCATTCAGCATAAAATGCAGCTTTTCCGTTGCAGTGCTTAATCTGACAGGAGCATGCAGCGTGCAGCAAAATTAAATACAATCAGTCTATTAAATATCAGAAAATAAAAAAAAATTTGTTAACCCTCAAAAGATGTAATATCAATCATATCTTCAGACAACATGCTGAAAAACCTAATAAAACACAGTTTAAGGTCATTTAAAAGACAGCGCTCATATGTTTTTATCAATATAACCGGCCTTTCCATAGGAATCACCTGCAGTCTTCTCATTGCACTCTATATATTTCACGAATCAACCTTTGACAGGTTCAATATCAAAAGTGACAGGATTTACAATGTAGTCACGGATTTCATGGTAGATGGTCAGGAGTTTATTGAGACTTCAACATCATTTCCACTTGGTCCGGCAATGCTCAGTGAATTCCCGGAAGTTGAGGATTTTCTCAGAATGAAACGAATATACGGAGCTAATATACTGACATATAATGATCAGCACTATTCCGAGGAATATATCATTGAAGCTGATTCCTCATTCTTTAATATTTTCACAATCCCTGTACTGACAGGCGATCCTGAAAACCTTCTTAACGCCCCCGGAAAAATCGTTCTTTCCGCTTCCGTCGCAAAAAAAATATTCGGCAGCCAGAACCCGGTTGATAAGATCCTTAAAATAGGTAAGGATACTTCAGCATATGTTGTCACAGGTGTGATGGGGGATATTCCGGATAACTCGCACTTCAAAGCCGATATACTTGTATCCATGCTGTCTGATGCCCAGACCCATGAACAGAATTGGGGAAACAATAACTTAAACACCTATGTGCTTCTTAAACCAAATGCTGATTACAAGAGTGTCGATGAAAAACTGAAGCCGCTCGTGGTTAAGCATATCGGTCCTCTGTTTCAGCAAGTATTAAGCCTCACTTTCGATGAATTCCTGAACAAGGGAAATAAATATGGATATTATCTTCAAAAACTTACGGATATTCATCTTGATACGTCTGTCAAACCTCACTTTCTTGCGACTGGTGATCCGAAATTATTAATAATTCTGTGTGGAATAGCTTTACTGATCCTGCTGGTAGCTGCAGTAAATTTTATGAATCTTTCAACTGCACAGGCATTGGCTAGATCGAAAGAGGTGGCCATGAAGAAACTGGCAGGATCCAACAGAGGTATACTTATTATCCAGTTCCTTTCCGAGTCGGTTATAATGTCATTCGCCGCAACTGTTATTGCTCTTATCATAATAAAAATGGTCCTGCCCTTCTTCAATGATCTGCTTGGTACAAGCCTCACACTGAATTTCTCGGCTATATGGTATATGATCCCGTTCATCATACTCTTTCCCGTAATCACAGGACTCCTTGCAGGAAGTTATCCTGCCTTCTTTCTTTCCTCTTTCAGCCCGAACAGGGTCTTAAAAGGAGGTGAAAGTCACAGTGGTCACAAAGCCGGTCTGAGAAAAGTGCTTGTGGTTTTTCAGTTCACAATCTCGATAATCCTCGTTATAGGTACCCTGATCATGTACAGACAGATTATCTACATGCTTAAAAGGGATCCCGGGTTTAGCAATGCACAGCTTCTTGTGCTTAAGAATGAAGGAGCACTGGGAACCGGTGCCAGAGCATTTAAGGAAACAATCGCTTCGATACCAGGCGTCCTTAATGTAACAAGCTCTTCATATGTACCCGGAGACATAAGAAGTAATAAAGGGTATGCACTGGAAGGGAAAAAAGAAGAGACAGTACTAATGTGGACAAACTTCGTGGATTATAATTTCCTGCAAACATATGGCATGGAACTTCAATCCGGCAGATTCTTCAATAAAGAGTTCCCTTCTGATAAAGAGGCCTGTCTTCTTAATGAAGCTGCTATAAAAAAGTACAGTATAAATCCTGAAAAGATGAGAGTAATGGGGTATCGGGAATCCGGCGACATGGACTATTACCCGATTATAGGAGTTGTAAAGGATTTTACTTTCGAATCACAGAAGAATCAGATAGCTCCTTTTATATTCATGCTGAAACCTGAGAATGAAAGGTTCGGGTATATTACAGTGAAAATTTCACCTCGGAATTACAGTGAGACGATAGGGAAAATCGAAGCTGCCTGGAAAGAATTTAAACCAGACGAACCGATAAAATACACATTTGTAGATGATATAACGAAACAATTATACATCACTGAGCTACGGAATGCCCTTCTTGCAGTTATATCTTCCATCCTCGCCATATTTATAGCAGCGCTTGGTTTATACGGCCTTACTTCATATACTGTGGAACACCGCACGAAGGAGATCGGGGTAAGGAAAGCTATGGGTTCGTCGGTCCGGGGCATCTACTTCCTTATATCAAGGGAGATAATAATCCTTATGGCAATCTCAGCACTTCTTTCATTTCCTGTGATTTATTATGTTTCACGAAAATGGCTGGAGAACTTTTATTACAGGACAGACCCTGATGTCCTGACATTTCTGGCAGGGCTGATCATTGTTATGTTGATTGCACTTCTAACCATCAGCTACAGTACTATCAAAGCAGCTATGGCAAATCCCGCACAATCACTGCGATACGAATAGCCGAACAAGAGTACATAACTGTTATTATAAAGCTGGCACAGGTTAAAACCGGCAATTTTTATGATTTGTCTGATCTGTTGTGCTCTAACGTGCAGGAACAGAAACAGCAACAATTACCGTCGAAACCAATATTATTCTAAATAATGATTTCGTTGTTTAGTAATGCCCTCTTTCTCCGATACTACTTTTTAAAGTTGACTACCTCCTCAAAGCCCTTCCTCGGTGTTGCTGCTGAAACAGCATCTGTATTTTTATCGACATTGCCTATGCGGAGGATCATCACAGCTTTATACCCTGTCGGGATCTGAAACAGATCTTTCTTGGAATTCACATTTCCGACAGGACCACCATATATGCGCGCGCCCAGACCAAGACCATGAGCAGCAATGAACATGCTCTCAGTAGCGAGACCGCAGGCGAACAGATCGGGAGTAGTGGTTCCGTCCGGTGATTCCATTCCTGAAACAATAATAAGCACGTTCCCCGTAACAACATTATTGATCGCGTCCTTCATCGTGGCTTCGTCTTTTATCACCGTGAACTTCCAGGGTTGCCTGTTCATTCCGCTTGGAGCCTTTATCCCGCATTTAAGAATAATATCGAGCTGTTGATCGGTTACCGGCTCCTTAGTATAATTCCTTTCAGAGTACCCTGAAAGTATAGCATTTGTCACACAATTGTCAGAGACCTGGCCATTCAGTGCCACTCCCGCAAAAAGAGCTGCAAAAAACAGAAAGAATTTTGTTTTCATGTCAGTACACTTTAAAGATTATCAAAGATAATACAGTTTATTCATTACCTCGTCTGTTTCCGGCTGAGTTATTCAGCTTGCTGTGTTTCAGTCCGTATAAGAAATATATCAGGAATCCTATCACTGTCCAGACTACCAGCCTCTCCCATGTCGATACCGGAAGTGATGTCATAAGGTAAAGGCATCCCACCGCACCTACTGAAGTAACGAAATAGACTAACGGCGTTTTAAATGGCCGGTGCATGTCAGGACGTTTTACCCTCAGAATTAAAATACTGATGCAAACCATAGCGAATGCCAGCAGAGTCCCTATTGAGACCATATCGGCTATAAGATCAATTGGGAAAAGACCTGATATTACTGATACAATAATCCCTACTATAATAGTTGTTATATGGGGAGTCCGGTACTTCCTGTGCACCCTGCCCATTACCGGAGGTAACAGCCCGTCAATCGACATGGTATAAAGTATCCTGGGCATCCCGGTAATCAGGACCAGGATGACTGAGCTCATTCCGGCAATCGCCCCTATTTTTATAATAGGCCTCAACCAGAAGAGCTTCTGTCCGGCAGCATTTATCCCCACGGCAATAGGATCAGGCACATTAAGCAGTCTATAATTTACTATCCCTGTAAGCACAAGTGAAACCGAAATATAAAGTACTGTTACAATCGCAAGTGAACCCAGTATACCTATGGCCATATCCTTCTGGGGATTTTTTGTCTCCTGTGCAACAGTTGAAATCGCATCAAAGCCGACAAAAGCAAGGAAGATTATTCCTGCTGCACGGAATATTCCGCTCCATCCGAATTTCCCGAATTCACCTGTGTTTTCAGGGATGAACGGGACATAATTCTCAGTATTGATATATGAAAGTCCGAATCCGATAAAAAGCAGTATGACCACCACCTTGATTATGACGATAATATTGTTGACCCTTACCGATTCCTTTATCCCGAATACCAGTATTGTTGAAATAATGGCAACTATAAACACTGAAGGGAAATTGAGTATTGCTCCTGTTGCGATCTATCCGTTATCGTATGTAAAAGGTGCGCTGCTGAGTGCGGGAGGTATCACAATGCCAAAATCCTTTAAAAAACTTACCACATAACCCGACCAGCCTACAGCAACCAATGATGCGCCGAATATATACTCAAGGACCAGATTCCATCCTATAAACCATGCAATTAACTCCCCGACAGTAGTATAGGCATAGGAGTATGCACTTCCTGAAATCGGGATCATAGAAGCAAACTCTGTATAACACAATGCGACAAACATACAGAGGACAGCAGAAATAATGAAAGAAATACTGAGGGCAGGACCTGCATACTGAGCAGCTGCCGTACCGGTAATAACAAAGATACCAGTACCGACGATGCATCCTATTCCAATGAATATGAGACTGGTTGCAGATAATGCACGTTTCAACGAATGTTCTGAATCTGATGCGCCCTGCATCATATCATGCAGGGACTTGGTCCTGAATAATCTTGAAGCCATTCTGTTATTTATATGGGAATACCAGAATTTTAAATTGAGGCTAAAAATAACTGAAATGTTCAATTATTCAATGTTGGATATAATATATTGTAGTGCTTTAACATAATTTATACATTACTGAAGATTTTTTGATACCAAGATGATCAGTTTTGCTCTCAGAAAATAGCTAATATGAAATATCTTTATCTCATTTAAATCTTTAATTTATCGGACATGGATACGGAAAACTTTAGTAAAAAAGAGACTGGAGGCAAGACCTTCACACGGAGGAGCTTCCTGAAGACGACTACCGCGGCTTCTGCCGCATTCACGATCATTCCGGGTGTTGCCATGGGCAAAAAACTCGGGTACCAGGCGCCCAGCGACACTCTTAATGTTGCTCTAGTTGGCGCAGGTAGTCAGGGTTCCGGTGATATCACCAGTATATGTAAACCGGAAGTAGCTGCGACAGGGCAGGGAAGGATAGGAATGGCAGCCAGACCCGGCACGGAAAAGCTCGTGGCTATCTGTGACGTTGACTGGGGATATACCCCTGTAACAGGTACTTTTGAAAAATACCCGGGTGCCAAACGATACAAAGACTGGAGAGTCATGTATGATGAAATGGCCAAATCAATTGACGCTGTGGTTATTGCTACTGCTGACCACAATCATGCCAATCCTGCTGCAACAGCCATGACTCTTGGAAAACACGTGTATGTTGAAAAACCACTGACACACAGCATTTATGAGTCACGACTGCTTACCAAACTTACCAAAAAATATGGTGTGGCAACCCAGATGGGCAATCAGGGCTCATCAGGCGAAGGTGTCCGCCAAGCCTGTGCATGGGCATGGGCAGGTGAGATCGGCGATGTCCGCAAAGCCGCCGTATGGTCAAGCCGTCCAATCTGGCCACAGGGACTGGATACTCCTGCAGATGAGCAGAAAGTACCCAAAACCCTTGACTGGAACCTGTGGATAGCCCACATGCCATTCCGTGCCTATAACTCCGCGTATCACCCCTGGAATTTCCGTGGATGGTGGGATTTCGGAACAGGTGCTCTCGGCGATATGGCCTGCCATAATATGCACCCGGTATTCAAAGTGCTTAAACTGGGATATCCGGTAAAAGTACAGGGTCAGTCAACAACACTCAAAAAAGACGCATGCCCTCATGCCCAGATAGTTAAAATGACCTTCCCGGCTCGTCCTAACCTGCCATATATGGCTTTGCCTGAAGTTGAGGTAACATGGTATGATGGCGGCTTCCGCCCCATGATCCCCAATGTGCTTCCTGAAGGAAGAACATGGCAGGGCGAAGGCTGCGCCCTCTTCGGTTCAAAGGACACCCTTATCCTTGGAAGCCATGGATCTGATCCGTATCTTCTCTCAGGCAGGAAACCAACTTCACCTGCTGTCCTGCGGATTGTTCCTGACAACAACCATTATCTCGACTGGGTAGCAGCATGCAAGGAACCTGATCTCCGTGACAAAACAGCATCACATTTCGGAGAAGCAGGTCCATTCAACGAAATGGTACTGATGAGTGTCCTGGCAGTCCGTCTGCAGAAACTGAACAGGATCCTCGAATGGGATGGTGAAAGTATGGAGTTTACGAACATCTCAGAAACTGAAAAAGTATCCACCTGGTCCGAAATGTTTAATATCAACAGAATGATGGCTCAGGCTGCTGCTGCTGCAAAAGCTGCCGGCGGCGCATCAGGGAAAGGCCAGGCTCCTGCCGGATTCGGACAACGCGAAGATCCAAGTTCAAGGAATGTCAGGGAATTCATGACATCACTGGTTAAACATGAATACCTGAATGGATTTAAACTCCCTGATATGCCGGCATAGATTATATTTTATAATTCTTTTTATGGGGCATCCGGAAAACCGGATGCCCTCGTTATTAGATTTTTTTTTGCCAATCACAATTTATTAAATGAAATTGTCTTCTTCATGATGACTCTTACAAGTAAATACTGAATAAAAATCATCAGAAATCCACCTGTAATTAATAAGATTACAAGCATGGATTGTGAAATTTCAAAAGGCAGACGAAACATACCTTTAAGGTCGCTGGTAGTTGACTTGTTCAGAAGGGCTATGGATGCTGAAAATAAATCTATCCGGTTTCATAAAAGTACTGCTACAGTGATCTCGGATTACCAACTTATAGATAAAATCCGAAATCAACAATCCGAGATCCGAAATTTATTTAGTTCTGTTGTATTTCTTAAGTATATCAAGAGTCTTTTCTATCGGCAGTGATTCAATCCTGATATTTCCTTTACCTGTAACTGTTTCTGCCGCAAACAAGGAATTGATTATCGCCTCTTCAGTAGCTTCGATAACAGCTTCAAACAGCAGATCAAGCCTGTCATTCCTCAGGACCCCTGATTCTTCAAACATAGAGTTAGAAGAATAGGGAATCCGTATATCTTCTGCAGTTGAGACAGCAATTGTAAAATCGCCGCTGCCGTTGGAAGCTATACCTCCGGTTCTGGCAATTCCAAACATTGATCTTGCCGCCAGTCTTTTCAGGTTTTTAGGGCTTAACGGGGCATTAGTCATTATGACTATCATACATGATCCGTCCTCAGTGTATTCATTTTTAATATTTCTGAACCTGTAACGACCCAGCTCCTGGCCTACAGGGACACCATTGATCTGCAATATACCTCCAAAGTTGGTCTGAACCAGTACTCCCACAACATATCCGCTCCTTGATTCGGGAAGTATCCTTGAAGAGGTACCTATTCCACCCTTAAATCCAAGACATGAAGTACCTGTCCCGGCACCTACATTACCCTCCTTCACCGGTCCGCCTTCGGCACTGGTAATTGCCTGCAAAACATGTTCTTTGGTAATGTGCCTGCCACGAATGTCATTCAGGCCGCCATCGTTTGTCTCACCAACAACAGGATTAACACTCCTCACATTTCTGTTCTCCGGAAATTGCAGCGTATAATCAATCAAGGCATCTGCAGCTACCGGAACACTGAGCGTATTTGTTAAAATTATCGGGGTTTCAATATTCCCGAGTTCTTCAACCTGTGGATACCCGGTAAGCTTACCGAAACCATTTCCGATATAGATTGCTGCGGGCACTTTATTCTGGAAAATATTTCCCTGATATGCCAATATTGCTGTTACTCCGGTATTTATCGAATCACCTGATTTAAGAGTAACATGACCCACTTTAACACCCGGAACATCTGTAATAGCGTTATTTTCACCTGTTTTGAGTATACCTATTGTTATGCCATAATCCCTTGCCCTGTTTATTTGTGCATTAAGATTTAAAAAGTCCAATAGTATCAGAAAGAGTACAAAATGTTTCATACTAATCAACTTAGATTTGTTAGAACATGAATTTAAAATTACACATTTAAAAAAAATAAACCACGGGATTCACGGATTAACACGGATTGACATGGATTGACCATTAAAAAAAATATCCGATTTCGTACCTTTACATAAATATTTTCCATCAACATCGTAAAAAGGAGGTGAAAAATGAATGATTTTTTATGTCCAAAATGCAAAGGTCATCTACGTGTTGGAGATCATATAATCTTCAAGGTAAAGAATACTGAGAAGAAGGATGCATTGATTCTTCTCAGCCCCCAAATCGGCAATTATACAAGTATAAAGCATCCCACTTTCGAGTTTAAAGAGGGTGAGTTCCTGGAATTTTATTGTCCATTGTGTAACGCCTCACTAAAGTCAGACATTCATAAAAACCTGGCACTGGTGCTGATGAAAGATGAAGAGGAAAAAAGTTTTGCCGTTTATTTCTCGCAGGTAGCCGGGGAGCACAGTACATATGAGACTGATGGTGACTCCGTCCACCTGGCAGGTGAGGATGCCGGACGATATACTTATTTTAAGATAGGCGAAAAATTCAAGAAGTACTTTTAGTGGACAGGAGAGAGTTTATCAGGCGTGCCGGAACCGGGGTGGCTGCAGGGATTATATTCAGTGAACTACCGGCAACAGCCGGGATCCGCAAATATTCAGATCTTCAGCATCATAAGGTAACAGGTATTAAATTCACAGCAGTAAGGCTTGACTATCCCCGCCCCGTTGGTAAGAATTCCACACTATGCATCCATGGAAAGTGGACCGAAGAAGCCATTCACATATTGTATACTGACCAGGGGGCTTCAGGGTGGGGTTTGAATAAAGGATCACAACAAGCAATTGCAGAAAAATTTGAACTGATAAAAGGCAAGTCTGTTTCTGATCTTATCATTCCCTCAAGCGGGGTAACTGTACCGGAAATAAGATGTTTTGATTTTTCTCTTTTCGACCTTGCCGGGAAAATTCTTAAAACCCCTGTTTATAAGCTCCTCGGTAAAAGGAGACCGGAGAGGCGCTCATGTTACAGCGGGATGATCTATTTCGATGATCTTGAACCTGAAGATAATCCTGCAGGACCAGATAAGATACTTGAAGAATGTAGCTATGATTATGACCTGGGCTACAGGCAGCTTAAGCTTAAGATCGGGCGAGGGAACAGGTGGATGGAAAAAGAGAAGGGGTTGAAGAGAGACATTGAGATAACAAAGCTTGTAGCAGAAAGTTTCCCTGATTGCGATATCCTTGTAGACGGGAACAACGGTTTCACCATTGATGAGTTTCTGAGATATATGGAGGGTATTGAAGGAATGCGGCTCTTCTGGATCGAGGAACCCTTTCATGAGACCATTGAAGATTATGTCAAGCTATATTCATGGCTCAGGGTTCATAATATGGATCCTCTCCTGGCCGACGGGGAAGCAAGTCCGGATGAAGCAGTACTGAGACAGCTTGGCGCTCAGAAGATCATTGATGTATTCCTCCATGATATTGTCAACACGGGATTTACCGCATGGATTAAACTTATTCAGGAAATAAAGCTCATGGGACTTCTTGCCTCACCTCATGCCTGGGGTTCTGCAATCAAAACCAATTATATCTCTCATCTTGCAGGAGCCTTTGAAAGCATTGTAACTATTGAAGGAGTTACATGCAGCTCTGATGACGTTGATCTTACCGGTTATAAACTTAAAAAAGGAAAACTCATTCCTTCTTTAAAACCAGGATTCGGGATGAAGTTATTTAAAAAACCATAGATCTTTTTATACACATTCAATTCTCTGTTTGTATTCAGCCAGTGCCTCATCAAGACGCATTCTTTCTTTGCCGTCATCTGTCTTGTTCTGTAATAGATTCTTCATGTATAATTATATCCATATCAGATTCTTCGGCAGCGATATTTTCATCTTTGTAAAGTATATTCCCTATCATCATAAGGAAGATCGAAAGCAATATGACCAGCGTTACCACCTCCTCGTTAATTGGTTCAATCCTTAATGTGGCGGGGATACTCAGAAACAGTAGAATTGTTATAAGTCCCCTCGGTGAAAGAAACAGGAATGGGAAAATTGGTATTTTAAGGAATTTCCAAAGGAAAATAATACGTAACAAATATATACCAACAATAATAGCCAGGGCGGTAAAAATATTATGGAAGTTCAATAAACCTTCTATTTTTGTATAGAATCCGAACATTATAAAGAAAAATGACCTGACAACAAAGGTAAGTTCAGTCAGGATCTTCCTGAATGATACAAGGTCATTTCCGAATTTATTAAAGTCCACATATCTTTTGATTACGCTATTCTGAACAAGTTTGTAGTTAGCCAGGGCTATTCCAAATGCCAGTACAAGTAAAAGTGCAGGAAGGTGTATCATTTTGGCAAGAGCATAAACCAGTACAACTGATGTCAGTATAATAATATAGTTAATATGATATGTTATCTTATGCAGCAGTATGGCAAGGGCTGAAGTGACTATGATTGCTACAAATATTGTCAGTATTGCATTGAGTCCATAATTTATTAATCCGTGTCCGACAGAGCCCTGGTAAATAAGGATAAAGTCGAATACAAGAATTCCGACTATATCCGATAAAGAGCTCTCATAAACAACAAACTCTTTTTGTTCCCTGTTCAGATTTATAGCAGAAGGTATGGCGACAGCACTGCTGATAATTCCAAAAGGCACGGCATTAAGAAGTGAATCAATCAGAGGAAACCCAAGAAGTTTATACAGAATTATAGTCATGATAGCCGCAAAAAATGCAAAAAGTATTATGGCAGCAGATGCGGATTTAAATATTATTCCAACTTTGTTTTTCCCAAGTTTCAGGTCCATACTTGCTTCCATGACAATCAGTATCAGACCAAGTGTTCCGATTACCGGAAGCAGTGGTTCAATATCCGGGATTTCAAAGCCTGTATGGTTAACCAGAAGCCGGAGCGCTATTCCCAATCCTATAAGCAGAATGACCCCTGGTATCTTTGAATACCTGCTCGTGATGTCAAACAGGTATGCAAGCAGGATCATCAGACAGAAAGCAAGAATTATATAATTTGTCATATAATTATCAAATTATTTGTGGTTTTTCATAAATCCTTTTCTTTTTTCCCGGGTATAAATTTAGTATATCTATGTAAAGTAATGATCAGGCTCAGAAAGAATAATGAAGTAATTGAAACTCTATTTGAAATCAAAATCGTTATATTGCATCTGGACCAAAGCCAAAATGGTATTATGGGAACCTATCTGGGTATCTTCGGAACAGAATCAGCCCTGGAGAATACAAGGCAAATTCTGGTAAAAACACCGGGATGATAATATTTAGATTCAATGCAGGATATAAATGTACCGGCTGATGTTTAATATGCAAATGCCAGCTCATTTGTTCACCTAAAATTAAACTCCTGTTACATAATGTTTTGGATACTTAGTTGACTAAGAAGCCAAACACGAAAGTGGTAAAAAGTTGATTTTTTTATTATCTTGCAATCTTACGCGGAAAAAACAAACACTGATTCCATTCAGGATTTATCGCTTACATTCATTAATCGGTTGCAGATAATTAAAAAGGTAAGCGAATGACTCAATAATTCAGATGGTTATTAATTTAATTAAATATTACTATGGAAGATAAAATTAAAAATTGGGGTGATGTAATTTTACCATGGTTGGTATCACATGGAATAAAGATTGTAATAATTGGAATTACAGCCTGGTTGTTGATTGTAATTTTAAGCAAGATCATCAGAAAAGCTGTAAGAGTTGCAGTAGTGCCTGATATAAACATGCCGCCGGAGGCAGAAAAGAAACGGGAGGATACTCTTATTCATATCTTTAACGGGGCTTTGAAAATAGTAATTATTGTACTGGCTTTAATGATGATCCTGCAGGAGATAGGCCTCGAAATAGGTCCGTTACTGGCTGGGGCAGGAATATTAGGACTGGCTTTCGGTTTTGGAGGACAATATCTTATCAGGGATATAATTACAGGATTGTTTATTATCCTTGAGAACCAGTACAGGATCGGAGATGTTGTAAATATTGATGGAACCTCCGGATCAGTAGAGGATATAACCCTAAGGCTGACCACATTACGTGATTTAGACGGGACGATGCATCATATCCCGCATGGCGATATTAAAAGAGCATCAAATCTTTCAAAGAAGTTTGCAAGGATAAATCTCAACATGAGTGTTGCATATAATACCGACCTTGAACATGTTATCAAGGTAATAAACAAGACCGGCAATGAACTGGCTGAGGATCCTCTCTATAAAGAGTTCATTCTCAAACCTCCTCAGTTTCTGCGTGTTAATGATTTTGCAGACTCAGCAATAATTCTAAAGATACTTGGTGATACCAAACCTCTTAAGCAGTGGGAGATAACAGGTGAATTAAGGAAACGCTTAAAGGTCGCATTCGATAAGGAGGGAATTGAAATCCCATTTCCGCAAAGAGTTATACATCAGGCAAAAAAATAAGTGACCAAATAATATGAACAGGTATAATTTTGGAGTAATAGGGAATTGTTCCTACCTGGCCTACATCGATACGCAAGCTAACGTAAACTGGCTCTGCCTGCCAAGATTCGACAGCAGTTTTATCTTTGGCTCCCTGCTCGACAGGAATAAAGGAGGAGAATTCAGTATAATGCCGAATGATAGCGATTACAAGTCAACACAGTATTATATTAAAAACACCAACATCCTGGCAACTGAATTCAAAGTAAAGGAAGGAAAGTTCAGAGTTATCGATTATGCACCACGTTTCAACCAGTATGAAAGATATTTCAAGCCCCTTATGCTGTTCAGAAAAATTGAGCTTCTTGAGGGTGATCCGCTTATCACTGTAAAATGTCATCCTGTTGATAATTACGGGAAACTTACACCGGAAATTTCTGCAGGCAGCAACCATATCCGATATCTTAATTTAAGCAGCCAGATACGACTCACAACCGACATTCCTCTTAATTATATCCGCAATGAAAAAGCATTCCTGCTAAATGAAACACGTTATTTGGTCTTTAGCTATGGAGTTCCTCTTGAAGCACCCCTGGCAGAAACAGCGGAACTATTCCTTAAGAAGACACAAACCTATTGGATAAACTGGGTAAAATCAACTTCCATACCATATATTTACCAGGATGAGGTTATACGATCAGCACTGGTATTAAAACTTCATCAATATGAAGATACCGGTGCAGTTATAGCTTCCGGATCAACAAGCCTGCCCGAAATTGACCAGGCACACCGGAACTGGGACTATCGTTACTGCTGGATGAGAGA